>Ga0209363_1000290_pt1 | contig 18241 bp, 10 predicted proteins | sample WorMetexBAHAMAS3_FD_187385 | JGI IMG/M metagenome (GOLD analysis project Ga0209363, IMG submission 187385) | Marine gutless worms symbiont microbial communities from Max Planck institute for Marine Microbiology, Germany - Inanidrilus exumae... | ecosystem: Host-associated > Annelida > Digestive... | reverse complement strand
TTTATGCAGCAGTAGACTCGTGTAGTGCTGCCTTTTATTATTTAAAATTATAAGTATATATAACTGGTCCAAAGTCGGCATAGTGTACTGTAATGGGCGGAGGCGGTGAGCCGCGGAATTCCAAGAATTTGCCGCGGTGAGCCGCGGAATTTGGCAAACGGAGCCGCGGAATTTGGCAAAATTTGCCGCGGAAAACTGTGGGCCCTACTTATATACATATAGCACTGGACATGATGTGACTAATTAATGCATTGGCATATCTGTCTGATGGTGACTAATGGCATACACGTAATAGGAAATCACATTCTCAAAGTTTGATGTCATTTGCTGTAAATTTACTTATAGTTGTGGATTTGCATTAATGGCAAATTTTTGCTGTGTGCAAAAGTAGTCAAAATTAGAGCTAGGGTTAGTGTCGGGGTAAGTTGTGGATATTCGCCACAGCTGCATATTGACGACTGTCGGCCAATAGGCTAATAGTTGCAAAGAGGCCGATGTATTAATTAGTCATGCTCATGATAGAAGACTACAGTAGTCTTCTATCATGAGCATGAACTGCACAGCCACAGTAACTGTGGCTGTGCAGTTTGAAAGATTTTTAAAACCACATTTGAAACGATATTTGAAACACTGCCTCTGTAGTGATCATGCTTGAAAATGGAGCTAGTGGTGGGAGTGATGGTGAAATATCCAAAGAAAAAACAGTGACTTTCAGCTACAGTTACTGCAAAATAGTTGTGTTGTTTTATTGTAAAGTAGTAACTACCTCCAATGCGCTCAGACATGGATCACACAGTTTTACCTGCAAATTACACCATGCCTGCCTTTACTCCCCAGCTGCAGAGCATCACCGCCCTTTGGCTGGTACTCATTTTACCGTCCCACGGAGGGTAGAAGGCTGAGTCGACCTGTTGGTGCTTTGATTGACAATCTCCAGTGATTTTGAATCATTTGTATGCTTACTTGTACATAAACCCAGCTATATGTCATAAACTGTATGCAATAGAGTCCTAGTTACTACAGTACATTAATAGGATGTCATGTCATGTAATCCCAGTGGATTCTGCTCTCAGTTTTACTGACATGCTGTGCACGAGGGCTGCTGTCAGTTCATGTGTTAAGAAAGGCAGAATGTCTGTAGGGTGGAACGGTGTAGGACCACTGTAACCACTTCAGCATTGACCAATTACATACGTGTTTGTGTTTATCCTAATGACACTTCTGTCTTACAGCTGCTGTTGCTTGCAATAACTAAGTTTACATTAATGGCCAGTGAAAGCGTATTATATCGTCATTGTTGGATTTATAATGCAACTGTTATAAATATCAAGGTGTCGCTCTAACAGGACGTAACACGACTGGTTTTCTGCTTGCTGCCCCCTGGTGAGTTATGTTACATATGCGCCGCGTTACAGACAACGACGATGACAGACACCAACGACTGTTACTAGTCGGGCCCCCGTACACCATGTGTGAGCGGGCCAGTAAAAAGACCGCTGCATAGTCGTCACTCGTCAGTGTAAAATATAAATATTGACAATAATAATACCGGAATATTAAGACTGCATGGAAAAAGTGTGTCGAGTTAACCTGAGATGTAAGTTCATGTGTTCTTACAGTTTGAGGTGTGATATATACAGAATTCAGTCGGCCTCGGACGCTGCTAGTGTTCGTCAATCCAGTTTCCGGTCGTGGCAGAAGCACGAGGATTTACCGCGAGAAAGTGGCTCCGTTGTTCGAACTCGCACGCGTAGCAACAGAAGTCGTAGTCACCGAGAAACGTCATCATGCGCAGAATGTCCTGCAAGAAATTGACCTGGAGCAGTATGATGGGTTAGTCAGTCGCATTTCTGTGGTTGATGTGTGGACTCTTTGCCTTCTCCTTTGTTATAACGGCCAATTTCCAGGTTGAACTAGGTCAGCTGGTTCTCGGTGTTTTTCCCCTCCATTTGCTCTGGAAGAGAGAGAGAGAGTACTTTTGGACCTGTCCATGTGTCCCAGTGGTCAAAGCACTCCAGTGGCTAAAGCACTCGGACGCCATGTGTAGTAGAGCATGACGCGCTCAATGGCCGGGGTTTAAACCTCAGCCCTGACGCGTCCACCTACCTAAGAGAATTATTTCTAATAATTCCTATGCACATGTTGAACAGGGAGATAATCCCCGGGCAGGAAAAAGAGGGTTCAACGGTCTCCTCTATAAACTGTGACCGTTGCTGATACCTTGATTAGCAGCGTAAAGGTATCCATTAGATGTTACCTACAGCACTAACGTGCACTGACCTGCAGCTGTGCTGACGTGAGCTGAAGCAAATAGACGTGGCAAGGTCCATTGGCTGGCGCTGAATAAGCACCAGTCAGGTGGCTGGTGCTGTATAAACACCAGTCGGGGCTTCGCCAGACAGTAGGCCACGACTAGAGCGGGCACGTTATAGAAATACCCGACAAGCTGTTCAGTCAACTTAACCTCCTTTCACACTACACGTCAAGCATGCACTTGCATAGACCAACCTATTCCCGTTGTCGCCTGGCCTAGCGCATTGGACCTACATAAGGTCTCAGTGCACATAAAGTCTCAGTGCTGGGGTCCAGAGTCGGCCGGACCCCTGCCTGCAATAACGAACAAACGAGAGTACTTTTGAAAAGTTGAACAAACTTTTCGCCAGTCTTGTTATTGAGACCTTACTAAAGGACTCGAGATCAAGATCAAGACCTTAATGTCTGGTCTCGAGATCAAGTTCTCCTCTGAAAGGAAAGGAAAGACAATGTTGTTCCGGTTTTGTGGCTGACGTCATATTTTCACATAATGGAGCAAATGGGCCAGAATCAAAGACGACGCATATGTTTTGTTGAGTTTGCCGGGACATGCTATGCACTGACTTCAAACAGAGTTGTTGCCGTTTGGCAGCGTTGGGGGCAAAATTTGCCATTCCTGTCTGCATCTTGTTTGCATGGTCTGTTTGGACTTCCTGGTAAATGAATGTGTACTGCTAGAGTTTGGGCATTCTGCAGTGAAAGTGACCGCGAATTTGTCAGTCCCTAGGTCATTTGTTGCTGTTGGCAACTGTGTGATTGACTGACCCAAATTCACTTGGACAGTGACCATTAAAACTCTCTGTGTGGCTTAGTTTTTGTCACATGTGAAGGTTTCATAACAGAGTCGGGCGTGTTGGGTGTGCTCGTAGAATGGGTTTAGTGATGTGCTGTTGCAGCATTCTGAGCGTCGGTGGCGATGGTATGTTTGCGGAAATCGTCCATGGTCTACTGACGAACGTGCTGAAGGCATCCGGCTCGGATTCACCGTCCATTGATACCATTCTCCCGCAGCCGAAGTGGAGGATTGGCATAATTCCAGCGGGTATGATTGATGATTTTTAAAACAAGCTTCTTCCGTGCGATGATATGCTAGCATGATGTACATCGTGGTCCCCGTCTCTCTGTCACAAGTCGGTATTTAATCAGGATGGCTAAAATTGGGATCATGCAAACAATGCAGTACAATAACCTAGGGACTCAGTTTTCTGATGTCAAAGGTCTTGATGAAATTTAAATGGGTCACACCAACGGGGGTGTCAAAATGCAGGTGGCTTAGGTTGAAATTCAGGATTTTGAACCCATGTCTTGCTGTATCTCAGAAAGGTGCGCAATAAGGACATAGTTACAATGGAAAGCTAATAGGAACTCGTATGCGCTGTATCGAATGATGCTATTTTCAGTGACCTTGAGTGACCTCTAACTACCCCAGCTTTGCTGTCACTTAACGGAAAGTAGCAAAGAAAGCACTTACATAATAAATATTCGATGATCTCATCAGTAAACGTTTTGTAAACAATACTTTCACCACTTGCAAGCGTACGTTTACTGTTCTTATACAACGTATGCAGCATAAAAGCAACAAATGAAATATATTTTATAAATTGAACATACTTGTTTACCATTCAACTCCACATACGCCGGCTTCACAGAATAAACTGCGCATGCTCAAGTTCTTCGAAAGCCAACGAAGAGGAAAATTTTTGTGCTTATTTTGCTAGCTAAGCACTTATGGACTTAACGGCAGAAAGTGCTAAGCACTTAGTAGCTAAGCGCTCGCGGACTTAACACAGCCTACGTGTGATATCTGCAGCAATAGCCCTTACCTGTGCACTGCTTGCTAGCGATGTGGCTTAATGATTACAGCAATAATAGTAATTGATAATAATAACCGCAACTGCAAGTACTCACCTGACGTTTGACTTAGTCTGGTGCTGTGGTTGTTTGTGCAAGGATCAACTGACACAATGTCGTACAGTACACAGGGTGTTAACGATGCTGTCACGGCGGCACTACACATCATTATTGGTGACGTTTGCTGTGTATTCTCATTACTATTGAAAGCATCGGCGAATGCATCATGTTTCTGGACTGTCTGCCCGCCACTTTCATTTGTTTGTCAGGACAGATTGCCATGATATCTCCTGAATACCTTGAACAGTTTTCATAAAACCTACAGTAAATATTCACTAGCTCCTAATGATGACCTGGTTAGATTCTGGAGATCGAAGGTCAAGGTCAGTAGGCATCGAGGTGGTGAACGCATCCATTTTGATGCTGTGGCGTCAAAGTCCATCTTCTAGTTTTGCATATTAATCAATCAACGTTAATTAATTCAAGCAACTGCTGAGAATGTGATGAGTTTGCCTAACATCGTTGAATGAAAGCGCGTTGTATTTACAAAGGAACAAAATAGATTTGCAATCTGGGTGTACACCTGTAGTGGTTTGCAGAAATTGAAAAGAATATTGATTTGACAAAATGTGATAGGTTTGACAATTTGCTATATTTACCTTCCCCACACATATTTGTTTATTGATGTTATTGATGTTTGATGTTTTGCCAGGTAGTGCAGGAACACTGGAAAAAGTTTTTGATTTATCTACGTACTATTTTTGACAAAAATTATTAAGGCAACTACGGGATAAAATGATGATAGAGATTATACAAAAATGGTAATACGAAAGAATGCAACAGCATCAGTAACTGTGAGCAAACAGAATTCTGCTTAGAAAGTTGCAGTCAGTTACTGATAAGAATAGCGGGTTGGAATCTGTCGACTATGCGGCCATTTTCTGTAATTATAGCTCTGTGGGAGTGCGGGTGGCAACAGTCGTTCCAATACCGAGGAGTTACTGTACAAAAGAAACAAGAATGGACGGTGTCTGTGTGTGCCGGTGTGTATGATTGAGTACTATAGTGCAGTGTTCTTTCTATTTGTTGTGTGTTCAGTACAGTGGTTGTTCTATTTGACGTGTAGTTGCTTATTCATTGGAATGCGGAAGTAAGTAAGTAAGTAAAAGTGAATTTATATAGCGCATTGTCAAAAAATCTCTAATGCGCTGGGTACGCTAGGCCTAAAGTCCTGTAGAAAAGAAACGTTTTGAGTTGACGCTTGAAACTGTCCTCGTCGCTTTGTTCACGGAGCATGTTGGACAGCGAGTTCCAGACCATAGGACCAGTAACAGAAAAGGCCCTATGGCCGAATGTCGTCCGTCTGTGGCGCGGTACGTCCATCAGTTGTCTTCTTGCAGATCGAAGATGCTGTCTGCTGTCTGAAACTTGAATGTGCCGTTTTAAATTGGTTTTGTAGGTGACAGCGTTTCCGTGGATGTGGCAACAATCTTTCACGATGCTCGCTTTGTAAAGTATAACGTGTCATTCCTTGGATACGGTTTCTACGGCGATTGCGTCTTAGACAGTGAGGCAAATCGATGGATGGGTCCAAAGAGATATGACTGGGAAGGTGCGTAGATTTTGTTTGTTTTAGTCTCTTAAGAATTTTTGTGCATTGCTTCCAGTTTAACTGCAGACGATATGGTTGCGGCTACCTGTATATCAGTTGGTTGCATCTGAACAGTCGTAGCTTGTTAGCAGAAGGTGAAGCACAGGTGGCCATAATTCAGTGAAAAACAACAATCTGCAGACCGGCTTGATTATAGAATCCTGGTTTCAAAAGAAAGACAGGCAGTGTGTTTTTGTAATCTTTACCCACGCTGGCATAGCAGCCGACGTGGGTATTGCATTCAGTCGCATGTGTCTGTTTGTCTGCACTCTAAAAGGAAAACAGCTTGAACGAATGACACTAAACTTGGTACACGTATACTCTATAGCAGTCGGCTCGGCATGCATTGACCCAACCATTGACGAACGGTTACGGAAATTGTCATGGTCGCACGGTTGCTAGTGACCACGCGCCGCATTCTGCACACCTGTGCGCCACTGTGCTAGCTGTGGCCATTGCCGGTGTGCATGGGTCTGCATGTCGATACAACTGACTGTGTTTTCTAGTTTATAACTTGTTTGCTTTAGCTGTCAGTCTGCTAGGTGCTGATTGACTGAGTTAGGTTATGTGTCCCTCTTGACACAGAATAAATGATTTTGGAGACGTTCTTCACAGCCAGTGTGTTGGCTTGGTGCTGAATGCTAGGTGCTGTGTCAAAGCATCTGTGTAGTGGGAACAGCATCCTCTCCATTACGAATCAGTTAGTGGATGAGGATAGTGAGTGATTTACCTGAATGTCGTCAGGAGGGGCATCCCTCCAAACCAGTCACCCCAGGTTCAAAGGATCACCTGGTTTATCCAGGTACACCTGGAAAGTGATCGTTAAACTGCCCGGTTCATATGCATGCTTGTAAGAATAATGAATTTTGTTCAGGGTTTAAGAAGGTCCTGTCAAACCGAACTTACGAAGGCGAACTGTCATTTCTGCTGAGTGCCAATAAAGACAGCCATACTCGTGACGGCACTGTCTGCAAAGTTGGGTCTGTTGTTTTTTGTGTTTTTAGTATTTCATAGTTGATAATTACCTGGCGCGTTGAACTTAACGATCAAAAGTCGTGGGTTCAAATATACTCGGGGCAAAAGCTGCATAACAACCTTTGGCAAGTTGTTCACACTTATGTTCCTCTGTCACCAAGCAGTATAACTTGGTACCGGCCAAGGGGTGGTTATGCTCTGTGGCTGGGAAGGTAACTGCAGGCCTGGCAGAAAGTAATGGCAGCCTACCGCCGGGTGGATGACTTATAGTCATTTGCGGGCTGACTGCCTGTACACCGGGATCAGCTCTAGGCCCAACGCTCCGTAACGAGTATGGGAAGCCTTTACCTTTTTTTCAGTGTGTGTTTATATTAATACTTGTGTTTCTTTCCATATGGCAGTGTCTAACATTTGTCGTGAACAACTGGAATGATCATTTACGGTACAGAGATGGTTAGGGTAACATTGTTAAGGTAAACTCTAACATCTTTCTCATCTGAATTTGCTAGCTACTGTCAGGAAAGGCAGGTGGCAGTTTTCTTCAACAGAATCATCCAGTTCTTAGCTGGGGGTGTTGGCTGATAGGTTGACCTCGGCAATGACTGTAAAATGTAACGTAATGTAGACAAATTATATAGCGCTGTAAGCAACACAAGCCGCTTCAGGAGAGCTCTACAATCACAAACTGTCCTGTTGCATAAATGAGATTTTAAATAAATGCGTTTTCAGAAGTTTCTTGAATTGTTTCAATGATGGCAGTCAGTGCAGTGAGTCAGGCAGGCTGTCCACTGATTTTCAGTCTGTGTTCAACAAGGAACAACGTGTCATTTTTGACACGTGATTGACACTGTTATGGTATGGTGAACATTGAGCTTAACAGACGGCTCGATACCAATATTGTCTCTTCCTTAGTTCTGTTCTTTACATGCAGTTGGTCGTTTTGCACATAAAGGGTGATAATTTAAATGTGTTTCGTGTGACTTTTGGCAAAGCTACATATAGCACATTGAGTGAACGATGTGATTTCCATGTGTTGATGTTTTGCCAGGTAGTGCAGGAACACTGGAAAATAAAAAAAGATTTTGATTTATCTATGTACTAATTTAGACTAAAATTATTAAAATCCGACAATGCTTGCTTGAGTTACAGACTAGTGTCGAAGAAACTACAATTGGACATCTAATGAAATTGTGCTATTTGGATGTTGGATGATTTGGATGTTGCCATGTAGCCATGACACACAGCTCAGTAGTCACAGATAAGGGAGAATTCCTGCACTGTAGCTGGCCGTTACAAGAACATAATGATGGCCGTTGAATGTCAACGGAAATCTGCTCTGTTTACTGGATGTTTACAACAAAAATGTACCGTATATACTCGCGTATAAGCCGACAATTTTTGGATCAATTTTGACGTTCAAGTTGTGGAGGTCGGCTTATACGCGGGTCATGCCACACAGCCATAGTCAACAGTCAGCATGACGGCTATATGTCAGCACGGCGTGGACCATTAGTAGGTCACTAGGGCTACGTGAATGCGTGGGGAAAGCACGTGGGCGGGGTTCTGAATGACCACACACAGACTGATGCTGCTGCTGCTGCTGTTGCTGCTGTAACTTGACACCATTCCAACACTCCGACCGTGCAAGGCCATCGTTCAGTGATGATGAGATCAAAGACGACGACGACAGCACCCATCAAATTAGTCCTATACTGACCAGACTACAAAGGTGGCCATGTGTATGACGACTGACTGAACTGCTGAACTAACGCGTGAACAGTTTTCTTCCTTGTTTAGCGCCGACTTGACGCATCTGATGACGACTTTGGTGGCTTTGAACCTGCGAAGTAATGCTGTTATGACAGACATAACGTCACGTGATGTAGCTTACAGTACTAGGCATACGACTCCTGCTTACAATAAAATCTATCACGTGCGATAGCACGCATGTTCCCGTTGTCGTTGTTGTGAACTTGCTGACACTCACACGTTGTCAAGGCCTAGATCTAGGGTAGGCCTACACGTCCGTCGCTGATTGTCGTTACCGACTTATACGCAGGTCATTAATTATTGCTAGATTTTCAGCCGTGGGAATGGGAGTCAGCTTATACGCGGGACGGCTTATACGCGAGTATATACGGTAACTGTTATTTTCAAGTTTTCATAATTTACTTCGTACCTTACAGGAAGTTCGTACATGGTGTAAGTCCATTGCCGAAGAGAACTCCTGCACTAGTCTCCTCCCTAATCTGAATGTGCTACTTGCAAGGGCAATAAAACTACTCCATCAAAATCCTCCAGTTATTAACCATTGGTGCCGGCTAACACAGATTAATGGCCATAAAAAACAATTGTTGTTTTTAGGTCGACTCTTTGACAGAGTCGACCTAATAAAGCCGGTCTCAAATGTCCGTCCGTCCATACAAAATGTTTCTTTGATTTCAATAAAAGTTGGCATGTACGTAGAAGTTGGTGAGTTATGCACAATGGTATGCAGTATGACCTGATCCAAGATCAAGGTCATGAGCCCTTCAAAGTTGGAAATTCGGCCATTTTCAAAAGCTCTTCTCCGCCATTTACAAAGGGAGCTGGCAAACTGACCACGGATTCTTAAACAAGGGCACAATATCTAAATTTGATGGGGCCAGATGTTTGATATTTGGTCTAGTTTTTGTGTCACGTCACTTTGAAGTTGGTAGAAACGTCAGTTGTGAAGAGTCGACCGTCAGTTCCGTACGGGGCTAATTTTTTACAATTTGCGTTTTGTTGTTTGTGGTCATTTCAGCTGCTCAGTCTGTCAAGCTAGTGGTCACCAGCGACGTCAGATGTCTAATTCTGTTTCTGCTAGTGAAGAAGGTATGTTTGACCATCTGTTATATAAATCATTTATTTGCTTACTTAGTTCCTTACTTATTTACTTTCTTAAGAACAGGCCCCTTTCGTTTCCAGGCTGGAGGTCGTAAGAGGCGACCAAACCTGACTTTAGTTTTGTTTGTTTATTTTGGGTTACATTATACGTTGCTACAGATGCATGTTTGCTCTTGTGGTGTTAGATTTAGTTTTTGCTAAACCAAGAGAAAGTCTGCAAAATGACCTGTTTTTTGTCGGGTGACACGTAAAACCTTATTTCGATCAGTCAACCTTTACCTGTTGTGTGAATGGCAGACAGTTGTAAGCCCTTTTTTCTTTTTCCGTGAAACACTCATCATAAAATTGATGACATTCAGAACGCACACACACACACGCACCCACACTCAGTTGTTGTTGAACTAGTCTTCTTTTATTTATAGAGTTACTTTGGCTTGGATTAAGTCCCCGGAAGAGAATATTTGGGTTTAATTAATTTCATGGTTGGCAAGTTTCTACCATAAGTAGTTTGAACCATAGTGGCAGAAACATACGTATGTCTTGGCTTGATTTTAATGCGACTCATTACACTAAAATTTCCACATGTGAAAAAGGATTCTGATATTCCACAGTGTTTTTCTGCTATTCTATGTTGCTATGCCACCTGACAGTGTTCATCGACTTATCTATCTACTTCTTCCAGAATAAACCCGTTTTGTTTCCAGGCCCGAGGTCATAGGAGGCAACCTAATGGCTGTAGTTTTTTGAGTTAATTTTATGTTGTAGTAAATTTTGTTACAGATGCATTTTTGCTTTTGTTGAGTTTGTTTTCGGTTTTTCAGTACTAAGCCAAGAGATTGGCTGGGATGAACATCTCCGAAATGACCTATTTTGCGTCGAGTGGGACGTAAAATCTTTAATCAGTCAATCAATGAATATGTTTTCCGGCTGTCCATCCACTGCGTTTGTCGGTTCTCCGGACAGATCTTGTTACCATGATATCTCGTGAACAGCTTGAGTAATTTTGATGAAACTTACAGAGAATATTCCCTAGATGTTCATCTTCTAGTTTATTATAAAACAGTTTGTCGACCAATTGCCTTAACAAGTGTGATTTTTAGGTTGACTCCTCCGAGTCGACCTAATAAAGCCGGTCTCAAATGTCCATACGTCCGTCCGTCCACAAAACGTTTCTTCGATTTCAATGAAATTTGGTATGTAGGCAGGGGTCGACGACTAATGCATGACGGTATGCAGTATGGCCCGATCCAAGGTCACGGTCAAGGTCATAAGTCCTTGAAAGTCGGAAATTCGACCATCGTCAAAGGCTATCTCCTCCCCCATTTACAATGGGGGCTGGCAAATGACCACAGATCCTTAAATTAGGACACACTACCTAAAGCTTATCGGGGCAAATTTTTGATTATTGTCCGAGTTTTTGTGTCATGTGACTTTGAAGTTGGCAGTAAGTAGGAGTCGAGTCGACCGTCAGTCCCGTATGGGGCTAATTTTATAATATAACTTTCTCCGCTAGCATACAGTTTGCTAAACGTCTGTTGTCAGACGAACGTTGGCAGGTGGTGAAAGGTCGCTTTGCCGCTGTCAACTCATTTCTCATAAGCTGCCGCTGTCGATACTCCACTGAGGGCCCGGCTCCCGCAGCCCACCTTGGCGATGGCTGCACTGATCTCGTGGTCGTTCATCACTGCTCACGCATCGACTACACTAAACATCTTTACCGCTGTTCTGATCACCGTGCTGACCAGGTTCGGCAGCTGCAGCTTGTGCATCACGGACAACAGAGTAACAGATGAGCACACATAACCTTTTTTAACAGACTTCATTGTTTTAATAGGTGATGTCATTGTTCGATGCTGTTATCGGAGCCTTTCGATTCCTTTCCCTTTTTGGTGGCTTGGCTGCTGAACAAAAAGGCGGCCAGTGTTGAGTTTAATATATTGATAGCCTTCCTATACTGGGTAGCGATAGCTTTATACCCCTGACCTTTCGTCTCTGATATGGCCATATTTGTGCTGAAAAGGGATGTTAAACTCAACTAAGCGGGGCTAATGGTATGCACTCTGCTGTGAAAAGAATGCTACAGCGCTCGATCGAAAGATTCGTCCCTTGGATGATGCACACTCAGCTTTTACTGATCTAGTCGGTTAAAGATGCTGGCTGCTAACTGAGTATTCCATCCGGCCAACGTCGGTCGTATACTGGCTTAGCTGGGTCTAACAACCCTCACTGGCTTAGAGTGCTGCTTAAGGGGATGAGCTTTCTTACAACAAACCTGAACAGTCTATGCGAAAATCTTCTTATTCTTTTATTACTGGCCCACCTACACATTGTGTAGAGGGGCCAGACTAGTAACAATCATTGGTGTTTGTCGTCTGTAACGCCAGGCATGACGGTATGCAGTATGGCCTGATCGAAGGTCAAGGTCACGAGCCCTTGAAAGTCGGAAATTCGGCCATTTTCAAAGGCTATCTCTTCCCCCATTTACAATGGGGCCTGGCAAATGACCATGAATACTTAAATTAGGGTCCAATACCTAAAGCGTATCGGGGCCGGATTTTTTATTTTTGTCCCAGTTTTTGTATCACGGGACTTTGAAGTTGGCAGTAAGTAGGAGTCGACCGCCACGGGGTTATAATTTATTCCTGGTTGTCTTTTGCAGTTTGATTTTCCGTTCATCCAGACATTCCGAGTGTCGCGCTTCCGTTTTCGTCCGACGTCGGCGTTTGATGAGTTGGCTGTTGGCGGTGGTGACGACTTGGTGGAGTCCTCCTCCGAGGTGCGGATCAGCTCCGAGCGGCAGCTGCAGGATCTCAGTAGCACGACGAGCGTCTGGAACTGCGACGGCGAGATCATCGACGAACCTTTCATTGACTTCCGGTGAATTTTTAAGAAATAGTCTTTCGTTACTATGGTGTCGTTATGTTGATAGTTTTCGTTTCTACACCTTGTCCAGAAAAAAAGTAACACTGACACAATCCGTGATAGAAATGACAAATCTGAGAGCATCCTGACAAAATTTTGTGCTGATTTTCCTGAATATACTTGTAAAAGAACCACCACATTTTGTGTAAAGTGCCCATGCAGCGTTCTGAGTGACAGTGTCACTTAAATATGTACATTTTTCATAATAATTTAATAATAATTATCTCATAGGGGAGGAGTTATTTTCATCTTTGAATGTCGTTGACATAATATCTCTTTTAATACAGCGCTGCTTACTGCAGTCATTGGTCCCGAGTGACGTTGTGTTTACGCAGTCCGTGTAAACAGTTAACATAAACTATAAGCATCGCATTTTTCTCAGAAGATAACGTTTTAATTAAAGTGTTAAGGCATGATAAAGGTTATGATGCTAAAAAAATTCATCGTGGAATTTCTTAAACTGTGGACACAGTCGGGCTTTAAAAATTGTTGCGGAAGGTTGACACAGATAGCACCATTGAATGGAAGCATGGCAGTGGGCGGAAGTGGGCGGTGAGTACAAAATGAAAACGTCTATCGCATTGAAGATCTGGAGTTAAGCCAAGAAGGTCATCCTGGAACTCACAAAACAGTTCCTCAGATAGCATGGGAATCAGAAATTTCAAAGTTGACGGTGTTTGACATCACCCACAAGGACTTGAAAGTGAAATGTTTTAAAAAGAAAAGAGCTCAAGATTTTATGGAAGCCAACAAGTTGTCAAGACTGGTGTCTGCAAAACAACTAGTGAAGGTGTTTGATAGAGTTACCAAAATGTATCCGGGGGGGGGGTACTTTTTTCTGGACACGGTACTGTCATCGCAGAGTTGGTTGCGTGGCTCAGTGGTAGAACGTCGGTCTTCGGCCGGCGTACTTTCTCTGTTCTGCACTCGACCTGTAGCAAACAGGTGACCACTTATGTGGGTAAACCGTCCGCTATGGGTCAACCAACCAGGACAACTCCGCCTTTCATCCCTTCGGGGTCGATAGATGAGTAGTAAGCTGCAATTAGATGTCGCTTACTTCAGTTAGAGGTGGCGCCATCTGGTGAACGCATACGAAGGAAAGGCAGGCATGGTGTATTTGCAGGTAAAACTGTGTGATCCATGCCTGAGCGCTTTGAGATATACGTAGTGTATATAAGGTGCTATATAAATACGCTTCCTTTCCTTTTTCCTTTATGCTGCCCTTCTCCCAGGAGCGAGCCAGTATGTGGATTAAGAATACACTGCATTTGATTAATTTACTGCGGTCCACAAATGAATGCCCAAAAATAGTGTTTTACCGGTTTTTGAATCACTGGCTTTAATCGATTTTAACGATCAGTTATCGATTTAAAATGTTTGATTAGTCAATTAAAATTTGTTAAATAGTTACATGTCCTGGAGTTTGTTAAGTTTGGTTTCTACTGCATTTACTGTTTATTGTTACCAAGGTTCTCTTGATACATTACTGCATTAAATTTAAATGGCATTTAAATGTTATTTTTGTCTGTACCTTAATCGGCTCCAGAGAATTGGGTTTTTCTTGAATATTTAGAGAGTCTGTTGCCCTAAATGATTGAAATTACTGAAAGTTCTTATTTTGGGCTGCATCGCCTGAACACAGTGCAAGAGATGCAGCCTGTTACTACATAGGCCACATGTAGTGTAAGTAAGTGTTTATTTTAAACTGGCGGTCATGAGACCGAATAGCTCAATAATAAAACAATGTTCAAGCAGTACACAAGACGTAAAAACACTGCGACACTTGCTAACAGTCTGCAAGACTAGAACAAACAATGGCAATTCATAATATCACACAGTTAAAAAATTAGCTCACAATAACGGTGTTAGTCTAGGCCTAATGATACGATGTTAAGCCATAATTTATAAACGATTGAAATTTATTTGTCCTGGCGAATGGCACTAGGAATTTGAATGTCGAATGCAACCTAGTGTGGTCTTTGTGTCTGTGTCTGTAAATTGGGTACATGGGTGAGCTGTGCAATAACGGCTGAACCAGTTGATACGCTGGTCTGACTCGTCGGACTAAGGAACCATGACTCAGATGGGAGGTCAAGATCAGATGAATCCATTGCCCCCGCTATGCGGCCTGTTGCCAAATTACTTTGGATACATGTTTATTTTTTATTGCATTTTGTTTTGACTTTGTTTTCATTTTGGGGGAAATGACAATATAAAGTCATTGGCAGTATTGCTAATATAGAATTATAATTAATCGTATAATTCTTGGACATGTTTAAAATTAATAGAATTTTATGAAATACAAAAAAAATTCAGAATCGTCATTCTCACTCCGTGATGAAAATTTTTTATCTAGCTGTAAATTAACCGAGTGATAAATACTACGTGTGGGTACACAGTGGCCCGCTGCAGTAGCTGATGTTGATTGCTGTCAGGGTTCATCCGCAGACAATTCGTCTCTTTTCTCGTGGCATTGACGATGAAACCTGTAATGCGACTACCATTTGCCTGTGCTGTTCATCGACTCCTGTGCAGCAGTGACCTTCAAATGTCCTTCAGCACGACATTGAGTTGACCTCTGCTCGTCAGTGTGATAGTTTCTAGCTTAAGGTGACCATATTCCGGGACGAGTGCCAAAGGCGCGAATCGTAGGGTGTGAGCGCCACAGGCATGAGCCATCGGGGGGTCTGACTTGGGTGTCTGGAGGAGCGTCGTGAGCTCCGGGCGTAGCCCTGGCCGCCAGCAATTTTTTGTATATACAGATAAGATCTGAGTTAATTTTTGGCCACCGATGTTGTGTAAGCATATGACTACAGAGATGGGCAAATCGGGACAAATCCGGGACACCAAGCCGAAAACAGGACAAATGGGCATTCCGGTAGAACTAGGATTTTTTTCAGGGACACGTCGTTAAAAATTGGGACTGTCCCGGAAAATCCAGGACGGATGGTCACCTTATTATATTTGCTTGTATTAACAGTGTTCATTGGTGTATCATTCTGTGGAAATAATAAGGTCATGGTAATGAAAGAGCAGAGCTGTTTTAGCTTAGTGGACTTACACCTGTCAAACTATGATGCATTTGCATATGCATAAGTGCATTTTTCCATCGCCCAGTTTTTCTCACCCTTACGTCATACACTGGTATTAGGTATGTAGAAATGGCTGAATCTGCCCTGAAGCAGGTCTCAAGATGTTGACGAAATATTCCAATGGCGTCACATCCAACAGGGGTGCCAGATGCACATGGGTATTGACAAATTTGCCATTATTACCAATATCTGGCTGTATCTTTCAACTAATACAGAGAGGAACATAGTTACTATGGAGTGATAATAGGAAGTCATATATGGTCTCTCAAATAGTAATATTTACAGTTTTTATTATTTACATTTTATGCCTTCACCACCACCAACAGTGTTGGCGAAGGCATTATGTTTTCGGGCTGTCCATTCTTTGCATTCATTCGTTCTTCTGGACAGATATTGTTACCACAATATCTCCTGAACTTCTTGAACAATTTTGATAAAACTGATTGGGAGTATTGACCAGCCCCTACTGATGACCTGATTAGATTCTGGCGGTCAAAGGTCAAGGTCACAGCAGGCCGTCAAGGTGGTTGAGGCATCCACGTCAATGCTGCCACATCGAAGCCCATCTTCTAGTGTGTAAATTTGATACCTTTCCTACCTTTGTGATGGATGATCCTAGACTCTTCGTGTTTGATACATGGATTGTTCTTGACCGTTTTTTGAACTCCGGGACATTCATCCTGTCTTCGGTACTTGTATGAAGTGTAGCTATTCACTTCAAATATGGTGTATCCACAGAGTTACTGTGGCAAGTGCTGGTCTACTCGACTGCCCAATGTTGCTGAGCTTTTTGTTCAGATCTAATTATCTTCTCGTTGACATCTCTGAGCGTATGCACAATGCGCTAATCTGTTCATGAATACTAGTCTTGGATATCTCCTTTTCCAGACCAGTGTCGTACAAGTTGATCACACTGATGCTCTTAGGTTATTATGTTTATTTTTTTTGTTTACGTATTTTTGCGGTTTATTGCAGTATGTCTGCTGTTGTTGTTAGATTTGGTTTCTTCAGTAACATGCTAAGTGATAGTCTGTGGAGAATGTCTCGGAAATAACTTACCAGTACATTTGTTTCAAGTGGGACGTAAAACCTTAGTGAATCTACAGTATGACGTTGTGCTCTGGTTACGCACATTGTGTGTATGTGTGTTTGCTGAAGTTGTTGGTTCAATTTGTAATTATATCAGTATGGTGATTATTTTAGTTTGTTTTCATCCCATATGGGCTCTGGGGTGGTAATGCGCCGTGATTCGTGTGTTGATTTCGGCACTGTATAAATTGTTTGTTTGTGTTTTTACTTAACTTTCTTCCTCACTTGCTTTCTTCCTTACTTTCTCCTTTCCTTATGCTTTCTTATTATTTACTTCCTTATTTGTTTACTTCCTGACTTGTCTATGTACTCTTTCCAGAATTGACTCACCGGAGGTCGTAGGAGGCGATCAAACCTGGATTTAGTTATTTGGGTTTATTTTATGTTGTAGTATATTTTGTTATGGATGCAAGTTTGCTTTTGTTGTGTTTGTTTCAGTTTTTCAGTACTAAGCCAAGATATTGGCTGGGAAGAACATGTCCGAAATTACCTATTTTGTGTCGGGTGGGACGTAAAACCTTAACTCAGTCAGTTAATCATCGTTCATGTTTATCATGTTTCAGTCACTTATGTGTCAACCACTTACAAGATCTTATATACATGTTGTACGCTTGTTTTACTGTAAGCGTGCGCTTGTCACGTGTGGATGACTGAACTTACTTAGCATAATGTGAAACGTGGATTGTGAAGTCTGTGGCTGATTAAAATCTATCTTAACTGTTTGCTGGAGGTTTCGCTTCAGTTGTATTGTATTATTACTGCTGTATTATGTGATGAACCAGCCGTGGGCATAGCCAGGAATTTTTCTTCGGCTCGAAGCTAGGCTTCAGCCGAATATTGGATTCTCTTTACGGCACGTTTTGGTGGTTTTGACGCTTTCAGCTATGACTCCGCCGAAAGTGAAATGGTTTGGATGAAATCTAGAGCACTCTGAGTAAATTATCTGGGGCTGGCGCGATCCACGCAGTAGCGACAGCTGGAAAGTCAGGCAACATTTTTTGTTAGGTAAACAACAGACAATTTTAGTGATTTCCCAGGTCGGCCAAATTTCACGAAATTTGAACGCAACACGTCGATCGGTGTCGCGATGAAAACTTTCGGAACAGAGTTTTGAAAATTTTTACCGCAAAACGCAAAAAAATTTTAACATCTTGCAACTTCAGGCCGCCATGACTTCGCAATGATTGCAGATCGCCGGTAATTCACTATCAAAATAACCCTCTACAGGATTTCTAGTTTTCATTTCTACCATTGGAATCATTTCAAAGTCAAAAGTCAACACCAGAAATCTCCCCAAAGTTTCTGTGACGTCCGACGTGGGTTGACAGCATGGCAGATAACGCTGACATCACAATGTCACAGGCAGCCAGTTACCATCGACTATTGAGTCACGTGACACTAAGCCTCGTTGAATGCAGGAAGTAAACAGCTTGTGCACAGATAGCCGACCGCTTTAAGCCAAATAATGTATTGCGGA
>Ga0209363_1000289_pt1 | contig 18260 bp, 11 predicted proteins | sample WorMetexBAHAMAS3_FD_187385 | JGI IMG/M metagenome (GOLD analysis project Ga0209363, IMG submission 187385) | Marine gutless worms symbiont microbial communities from Max Planck institute for Marine Microbiology, Germany - Inanidrilus exumae... | ecosystem: Host-associated > Annelida > Digestive... | reverse complement strand
GTGCCACCCTTTCCGGGACTTAGGGGTAACGTACACGGTTCATCTATGGCTCGTTGGAAAGCGAGTGGTCGACTTCTTATTAGCGCTAATTGAACTTTTCCCCTAGCTCTTACGGTTGAGGCGCTATGAGCAAATATTAGTCGAAATTGTGCTGTTTGAAAGGGGGTGGTCACTTTGAGAGCAATTTCAGGGGGAAGGGTGGTCGTCCACCAACGAGTTTTGGCGTCAGAAAACTAGAGTCCCTGGGCTATCACGTGGTGTTGTTTACGTGATCCTACGTTTAGCCGTTTTGATAAAATACCGGCATGTGACACACAGACACATGATTATGGCTATTACCTGCCTGTGACTGCCTATTATCATTCCATAGTAACAGCATCCCCTATGGTTGGTTGGTTGATTAGAATTTTACAGTGATACGTTGTATTATTTCTGAGACATGGCGAGATACTTGTTAAAATAGCAAAATCTTTATAGCCCAACTGTATTTAACATGGAGATGACAGCAACCCAATCAAAACTTTTCCACAATATCTGGTATGAGAAAACTATGATGTGGCTACCAGTCAACAGAAAAAGTGTGGCAATATGTTCAGCTGTTTTGACAGCACTTGAGTGACAGATAGATTTACTAGAGCACATATGGCACTTTCATAGAATGTGCCACATGGTTAAAACTCATTGCTTGAGAGATGTTATATATTCAGACATACTCACATAGCATGCCAACTACTAATACAGTACAAACACTTTATCTGCACACCAAATAAATATCCAGTTGCATACAAAGTATATATCTATATAGTCCACCACAATGATGTGTAAATGTCAAATCATATAAAACATAGTTTTATTGCATTTGTTTGCAGCAGTTTTCTTTCAAATACAGCTCATACAAAAAAAGCTTTCATGTTACACCTCAATGTAGGAATTTCACTGCATAACGATGGTCAGACATAAGTCCAGCTATGTGAATCTGGCCAGATTTCTACTATCGGGAACAATTTATTTCCAGCTGGATAGCATATCCCACGCTGGATGTCATACTTTTTAAAAGTAAAGTAAGTAAAGTATACAGTGTATAGCAGTTAGCATCAACTTAGCCTTCACCACTACAGGAAACTCACATGCCATATGGGATCACACAGTGTAACCTGCCACCCAGCAGTGGTGAGAATCCCGCCTTTACCCCCAGCAGAAGCACGTACTCGATTTAGAGACCCCGGAGGGATGCAAGGCTGAGTTGACCTATGTTACATGAAAGCGGACCGGCCAGGAACCGAACCCGCGACCTGTAAATCGCAAGTCCAACGCCCTACCGCTAAGCCACCACGTTAGTTTGTAGCATGCTTCAGTAATGCTCAGCTTGTACCAAACAAACCATTGTTGACTGCCACCAGTAATCTCAGTGGCTGCACATTTCACAGCCATTGCCGGCTGCTTCACTTTGATGCCCTATAATTTGCACTGACACGTTCCTCAAATAAAAACCACAATCAACGATTTGCTAATAAATACAGCGTTGAGACCAATCAGATGCCCAGCCACTGGTTTCAACAGCTGCTGAACCACGAGTCATTAATTATTAACCACAGTAATGCTTTGATAAATCTGCTGAAAAAACTGAACCAGCAAATGTATGGAGTTCTGAATCCAGCTACAGTTTACTTGAAAATTCAGTAATCAATTCAGTAGAAACTCAGTATGTGTGCACACCTGATGTTAAATACCAGTCAAATGTATGTAAGTGTAAGTCAATAATACACGACTATGATCAACCTGTTTATTAACTGTCCAAGGACGTGTTAACTAAGTATTCATAAAACAACAGCAAAGGAAGGCACATGCCTACTTTGACGCAGACATTATGCACACATCACATTCCTAGTTTTTGTTAAACTGGCCTTTTGTAGTGTTACTCCAGGTTAACCGGATCACCCAAAACCATGGCATAAAAATCAAGGTACGTGTCATTTCAAACTCCCTAACAGGATGTCATATAATATACATAAACTCCCGTTTAACAGTCGTCTCTTTTCCATGACACTGTGGGTAAGGCGGAAGCAGAAAGGCAGAACAATACATATTAGTTGCTACTTAGCACTGACCCAATAGTGATCTTGGACAATCCTGAATGACAGACTATGTATTCACGATCGAATAGGATATTATGATGAAAATTTCATATAAAGTGCTTATGAAGACTGTGTATGTTTGTAATGTGTCTTTCAGACATTTAAGATATTGAAGACTTCCATGGCAGCGTGGTGCAATGTGCAGATTTTTTGTTTGCAATAGCTGTGCATCTTGAACAAGTAAAACATCTTCCTTTTGGATCCTGTAAATTCTTAGAAGATCACCCTGATGGCATTAAGGTAAAGTCAGAGAACAACTTGTGAAGACATAACAATGCAAGGAAGAACTGCATGGGAACAACACACAATACCAACAAAGCATACAGCAAATCTCTGATAACAAGACGTAACATGTAAGACATGAACAGATAATGCTGCACGGTGGGAGGATTAGTCCTGTACAGTTAAGACAGGACTAATTTTGACCACGGTTATCATTACGAAAGATGAAATGCAAGCTGGCCTTCATGAATTGCCAGCGATAATTTGTCTCGCATTACATCAATGCTGGAATAGTCAGGCAGCTTCAAGTAGTTGACACACGTCATAACAGACGGCAAGAAGTCATCAGCATTATCACTTGCTTCAGCCATCTTGCGGACAACTGTTAAAGGAGGAACGAGGCTGCGCAGACCTACAATCAACCGACAGTATTAACTCAACAGAAACAGACATAACGGTCACAGTGACAAAATGCAAAAGAATGCAAATTATCTGAGTCAATGCTCTTAGTATGTGAAACTGACTTCTCTGTATAAGAATAGCGTGTAGAAAACCCATCAAAAGTACGTCAAACAAGAAGCTCAGCTGTTGCACATGGACCTCATGGCCCCCACATCATTTGAAAATTTTGTTAACTCTAGATTTTATTTGACAAATAATCAAAATTTAGCAACCATTTTGCAGTATCAGGTAAGATTAAAATGTACTGCAGAAAACCATCACGTTTACAGATAATTGAGAACACCAACCGCCAATTGGCAGTCGAGGGGATCCAGTAACAAATCGGACAAAAAGGCTTTGCTCCTGAGTGGTGTAGTTGCTGAGAATCTCGTAGAGAAAACGGACAGGCTGTGAGTCGTGTGTGTAGCCGTGGTCTGGCCGACATGTTTCCATCAAGTAGCGTATATCCCACGACTCCATCGGGCAGCCGCAGAACAACTCATCCAGCTAACAACACAGAATTTACATTAGTAAACAACTGCCAGTCGTGCCTAGTAGCTTCACAGAAATAAACTAAAATACACTAATGATTAGTCGACAGAGAGCACTATTATAGTACTAGCCAACTATGCACAAATAAAACTCCAACTTCTAAAATAAATACACTACACAACTACAGTAAATAACTGGATTATTAATGCATGGCAATGGTAGATACAAGTCTAAAACAAAGATAAATAAAAGTCTATGGGAAATAACCTCTTCAGGGTAGAATAAATTCAAAGATGCCAATGGAAAGATTTGTTCAAATCCCTCGCGAACAGCATCAAACTGTCTGCGAACACCTTCAACCAGCGTCCAGCGTACGACCAACTATAACATCAACACGGAACATCTTTACATCACAGTTTGTAAGCTGAGCATCACTTTTAATGTCCTGCGTTATTCTCGTAATCATCTGCTGATTCACTAGCAAGAAAAACCCGGTAACCAAAAATCGTGTTAGTGCTGCTTCAGTTTGCTGGGGATAATTCAGTCCAAACAGTGAAGACACGTGTCCTGCCACTTCAGTAATGGTGCATAACACAGTTCACTTACAGCGCGTTGCATCAATGATACTACTTTAATCATCACTCGAGTACTGGTCACTTAACTACAAGTAGTCACTAAATCTCCACTTAAGCAAGAATCGCTGCAACAGCAACAAAAAGATAGACTTTGACGCCATAGCGGATGTCTTTGCCATCTCAATGGCCTGCTGTGACCTTGACCTTTGACCTACAGAATCTAATCAGGTCATCTGTAGGGCTGGTGAATATTCCCTGTTAGTTTTATTAAAACTGTTCAAGCTGTTCATGACATATTGTGGTAACAATATCACGAATGGACGAAAGAACCGATGAACTGGACAGCCCAAAACATAATGTCATCGCCTACATTGTCGGGCGGCAAAGGTATAATAACACAACAGCAATTATAATAATAATAACAATTAAGCACTCTGAATATCTGATGCATTTCTAAACGTTGGGCCGTGACTGTTGTTCTCTTAAGTAGCATGACATCAGACGTATGTATCAGTTGACTCTTATTAACCAAGACCGAGATGTTCCAGCAGTCATATGCGTAACATCTACAGTCAGCATGACTGCAGTTAACTATGTGATGTAAGTGAAAAACGTACCTCAAGGTCACGACCTTGAGGTACATTTTTTGCACTTACATGACGTTAATGAACATTCGTTCTACTACTACTACTACTACTATTCGGCTTATGTCAATTTTGTTGTCTGCCACAAAATTCAGAAACGCTGGTGCTTCAAAAAAAGCTACAATTATAGACACACGCTCCAGTGCCAATGCTGGTCACTCATAATGAAGATGACGAAAACATGACACCAACACACCTGTATATACTCTTCCAGATTGTCAAGAGTCACTGCGATGTTCTTGCCACCTTTCTTAAGTTCAATTTCTGGGTAGCCAGGCAACACAAAGTTGAGTTCGAGGTCATCGACTGGAGAACCATCCACAGTCAAAGAGTCGACCAACAGCTGCCGAGACTCTGCAGTCTGTAGTTTACATTGGCATTCTAGAGGTCAGTAGACAAAACTACACGGTGGTTAAAATGCCACCCCCATTCATATGACTGAAGTTTCTACAAATGTTGGTTGATTTCTATAATATTTGGCTTGGAGTGTACTGAGTTAATTTGCAGCATAACAGTCATCGATTTATCCACTTCACCTACTGCTGCTACACTACCTTGGGAAACAGTAATTGTTGTATTGGGCAAGACAGTGTGGCAGCACATCGTGCATGTCATTTTTCCGGATTTTCTGACCTCCGAGCAGTCCTGATCTTAATCCTGTTGACTGTCGAATACAGGGCATGAATGATGCAGGATCATGTGTATCAGACGTCAGTTCAAGACGTGACCGATCTCAGACAGTGCTTGATTGACACATGGCATAGCTTGCCGCAGAGCACTGTGGACAATGCTATTGACGCATGGCGTAAGAGACTTCTAGCCTGCGTGAATGAAAAAGGAGGAATTTTTAACATTTGCTATATTAATTTAACTTGAATTCGGACTGATTGTGCAGATAAACTGGATGTTGCTTTAGACTGTTCAACTGTAACATGTAACTTTGGCTGACAGTACTGAAAGTTATTATTATGCACTTACCTTGTTTCCCAAGGTAGTGTAAAAGCAGTACATAGGTGGAGTGGGTACATCAGTAACTGTTATGTAACTTATGTTGCAAATTAACTCAGTCCACTGTATGCCAAATATTACAGAAATCGGTCAACATTTGCAAAAACTACATTCATACGAATAAGGGAGGGGGGCATTTTTGAACCACGGTGTAGTTTGCTAAACTAATAATTAACAATTACCACAGCCACTATGTAAATGAGTCTAAAGGACGTCCATTAGTTACCAGTTATTGGAGAAATCACGTCTACTCACACTGACCTTAAATTAATGGCATTAAATAGAAGGTATGAAGATGGTGTAGGTAACTCCCAATGAGGAAAACTAGTGTTTTCTCCCATATTCCAATGCACTAGTTACTATCATCATGTGATGGGGCAGTAAAACTTTGCTCCAACAAAACCTCTAGTTCTCTTCTTAACCAAGGGTGCCAGCTAATGCAGGTTGACCTGCATAATGACCATAAAACGGTTGCTGTTGTAACAGTGGCAAATTAATAACAATGTTGTTTAATTAGTGTGATTGTGCGTAAATATGTAAAGTAAACTAGACGGAAACTACTCTGAGAGAGTACAACTCCCCGCGAAAGTTTGTCGCCAACACTTGGCAACACTTGCCACAACTACTAAATTCTGGGAACTCCAGTTCAAGTTCCGAGTTTCAGTTAAGGTATGATTCAGTGTCTCAGGTATGATCGTTCGAAGAAGTATAAAATGTAAACAATCGCCGGTTTACAAAGTTTTTTGAATTTGACCATTACTTCCACATTCCTCTACCAATCATAACGAAACACGAACTTGGTCTTCCCTTTCCCCGTAGGAACCTTCCCATAAAATTTAGTACAAATCCGTCCACAATTTTTTAGTTATCGTGGTCACAGACAGACAGGTACACAAACCAATGCCGGTAAAAACATACTCCCTCGCTTTCGCGGGGAGAATAACAAAAATCTCAGGTGATGCTGAAGAATCACATGATGCTGCATGTGTCTGGTAGTAATTTATCATCAGTCACCTAGACAGCAATTTATCATTGTCAGAATGTGCATTGAATTTCAACTGCCTTGCTTCAACTGTTACAATACAAAAATATACTGGGATTTAAAATTTAAAATGGGTCACATCACATACCTCTGACCACGCCCCTATTGGGGTCATGTATATCTGTAGGTTATTACTTGCCATGCTCAATCTGTGTACAAAATTTGAAGTGTGTAGCTCCATCCATTCAAAAGATAGTGAAGGGGCCCAAAAGTTACAAAAAATGGGTGATTAGAGTCACTCAAGGTCACTGGAATAGTAGCATCAGACAGACCACATATGACTTCCCATTAGTGTTCACAGTAACAATGCCCCAATCTAGTATAATTTTTTTAGATACAGCGAGCTATATTGGTAAAAAAATGCAAATTTTTCCAACTCATTTGGATTTGGTACTCCTGATAAAGGGACCCCGCTGGAATTTCATCAAGATCTTTAGCACAAGGAAAACCGAGTCACTTGGCGCAGCAATGGGTTCAGCCATTTCGATACAATGCAAGTGTGCTGGACAGAAGCACCAGCACCAACATTTTCAGCACTATGTATAACGGCATATAAGTTGCACCATAAAAATTAAATTAAATTTTCCAATATCACTGAAGTTTGCAACTTTATGTTCATTGTAAACAAATCAACACCAAGTATTTTCTGAAATAATCAGTTTCCTAAGACTGTGGAAGTTAAATGATGAGACTTAACTGACAGTTCAGTTGAATAAGTACTCTACAGGAAGCCTAGTAATGCATCACTTCATGGCTGTCAGTTGCATTTGCAATGCAGCTGATATAGTTTCCCATGCAAATAATCACACGCAATTAGAATTAAATAATCCAATCCAACTGGCACGTGCATCAAATGTATCAAAATTCATAAATCTGCGTAAGTTTTCTCACATGTGAAACATCTGCTTCAAGGTTCTTTTTATGAATGACGACGTCATGAAGCTGCTGAAGCGATGCGGCGAGGACTGGGTCAATGTGACGCACGTCAGACAACGTGAGTGTCGACTCAAGTCCAAGCAGCCACTTGTAGAAGACCAGACTCAGTGGCAGATCCAACTATCACAACATACGAACTAATTATGTCCAATTATGTAACTCGTCAACATCACGTCATTTCTTCCACATCTGACATACAGATGGACATTTATCCCCAATGTTCTCTTCTGAAACAAGTGGAGAAGAAAACCAAGAGAGAACTGGCTAATTCAGATTTATCTGGTAAACAGCCTTTATCACACAGGTTTTTGTGTGTGTGTTCATTCAAAATAATTCATTCTTTATATTCTGTGTTGCACACAGAATTATCATTTACAGCATTGTGACTTATCTAATTAGTACTTGGCAAATCTCTGTTGGTAAACAAATCTGCAGATAATACACACATACACATACACACACACAACAAAGATAAGAAAGTTGGAAAACATATGGCTTGCCTGTAACAAATTTATGATAAATGCAGCGATCAAATTAACTCCAAAACAGGGGCATCATCCTCATAATGCAGTTGCGTGCATGCCATACAGTTAACACTGTAAATTACAAGAAATTATAACAAACTATGCCTTAATAACATTAATAATGCACTGAGCACGTCAATTTTTTAAATAAAAAGGCAAAACAGATGAGCATACCATTCTGGAATCAACCAGGGCCTTTGCTAGGAACTTGCCAACAAACCGAAACTTAGATTTGATCCGAAATAATGCTGACGGTTTCACATGCTTCGCTATTGGCACTGGAAAAAGTCCACACGGAGAATAAATGTAGAGTGTGTCGTCTTCACCTGCAGATGTACAAAAACATTTCTGCTTTGTACAATGTAATAACTTAAAAGAATCAAATGTTCACAGCACAACAATTTCAAATAGTTTTTACAATGCTATGGCATCATCTGGCCCACCTGAGTCTACCCTCCAATCGTCATCATCTCGATCAGTTCAGCCGTTTCTGTATGGCTCATGAACGTGACCAACAGACAGACACACAGACAGACCAAACTACTCCATCTGTAGCAATAGGCCACACCTTTACTGATCTTAACTGCAGCAAAGCTAATGGCTTTAAGAATAGATTGTGTTGTTGCTGGACTACTACTTTAGGTATTTTAACTGGCCTGTTTTTGCTGGATTCCCTAAAACTGTATCCTCGGAGAAAGCTGAAGCAGATGGCCTTCCTGCTGACCAAGAACACATCAACATACTGAATGGAATTCCTGTGTTGAAGTCATAAAAATGTGGATGAGACTTTGGGTGACTTTATCTTTCACTTAAACTGAAGTCTGGTTTAAAACCTAATTAATATGCACAAGTAGTGACAGTACAGATCGGTTTTAAACCAAGTTTTAAACCGAAGTTAAAGACCTAACTTTGTTTTTTTGGTTTTAAACTCGCTTTAAAACCAAAGTTAGGTCTTACAACGATGTACATCTGAACAATCCAGTTTTAAACTGAACTTATGTAATACATTCAGACAGGCAGTTCTGCTATAACTCTAACGCTTACCTTCAGTTTAAATGAAAATCCACTTTACTTTTTCGCTTACCATGACATAAAACACTAACATTAGATATTTGATTTCGTTACAAGCAAGAAAGTCAATTTAATTGTCACAACACAGCGCTAAAAATAACGAAATGGTAAATTTTTCATTTTGGGTAGTTACAATGCTGTAGCGGCAGGGTTAGTTAACTGATGATGAAGGCGTGTACCTAATCTCATTCGCCTTCCAGGCAGTTCTGGTGAAGACAGCTGCTCACCTATGAGACTAGCGGTCATAACTTCGGCTGAAAACTACAGTTTAAAAAAAAGTTTAAAATAAATTAGCCCCATACGGGACTGACGGTCAAATCCTACTTATTGCCAACTTCAAAGTCACGTGACACAAAAACTAGGACAAAAATAAAAAATCCTGCCCCGATAAGCTTTACGTATTGTGCCATAATTTAAGAATCTGTGGTCATTTGCCAGCCCCCATTATAAATGGGGGAGATGATAGCCTTTGAAAATGACCAAATTTCCGACTTTCAAGGGCTTGCGACCTTGACCTTGGATCGGTCATACTGCATACCGTCATGCATCAGAAACGTTTTGTGGACGGACGGACGGACGGACATTTGAGACCCACTTTATTAGGTCGACTCGCAGGAGTCGACCCTCCGAGTCGACCTAACTATAATTTAAAGCCATAGTTAATTTGTGCATTGGTTTAAAACCGGCATCTGCCATCTGCTTTAAGCTTCGGTTTAAAACTTTAGTTTAAAACTTAAGTTTAAGTGAAAGATAAAGTCACCCACTGTGTAGGCTGAAAAGTTTCTAAGATTTACGAGACTATTATTACTGGTGCGCCTACACATGATGTAGGAAAGCCAGACTAGTGATGCACTCTGGCATCTGTCATCGTCTGTCGTCATCTGTAACATCCCACGGTGGCACATATGCAACGTAATTCACCAGGGGTCAGCACGCGACGGCGGGCCAGTAGTGTTACGTCCGGTTAGGACGACACCTCGTTTAAGTCTGTATTTAATTCTTACAGGCATTCAATCATACGAATACTTGCTATTTGCGATATAATTTTGCATTTAACAATATCCACATTTTAACATTTGCTGTGCTTTATACAGAACAGTAACTATGTGTACATAAGGATTCTGATACTCAGTCTCAAAAGTCCAAGATCTGACATGTACTACAGTCAGCAGATAGATACCTTGCAGGTCATTTCGACAGAAAGTTTCACCGCGCCACATGCCAGCATCAGCCAACTGTAGTTCTCGCGAGACAAGAGCATAGAATTCAAGAGTTGGACCAAGACCAGTACCAACCTAACAGCATACAACACACATACATAATAATCATTAACAGAATATATCTATCAAAGAAAAATCATGTTTCTTTTCAGAAAATTGAAATTTTATTGCCAAACAAAGTGATAAAAATAACACACAATACACATGATCTATACTCTGTAAGCATTCAATTTGTTCCAGTGTTTTTTTGTATAAGTTAAAAATTCTACAAAGGCAATAACATATAAAAGAACTTACAGAATATGAAACTGCTTCAAAATTATACTAACACATGAAAGAACTATTAAACAAATAGTAATTCATGTATGTGTCATATACAACAGTTGCACAAATCACACATAGCAGATTAAAAGACAAGACAGTGTTACGATGCTTATGATTTTCCACTGCTAACTTACAACACTGATAAACGTCATGCATGAATGTACTGTACCTCGTGTTCATACTGTATTTCAAGTACAGCCTTGGACCAGCCAAGGTCGTCAAGCAGTTTTTCAGCTTGTTTCCTTAAGTCGCCGCGACTAATTACAACCTGTCAATGCAATAATATTCCACAGTCAAAGTACTTCCACATACACACGACATTATCCGTGTTGACTGGGGCTACCTGGTGGTCTCAAAACCAACCTTTGGAGATGACTGCAGTTATATTTAAGGCAGCCATTTGCTTTTCCCTTCCAACTTAAGAAATGACACCGATATTGGAAAATGATTATTGTTCTGTTTATAATGAAAAGCTGCATTACAGGGCTTGTACAGCTACACAGTTAGCAATTACAACTCAATGCTTCAATGAACAAGGTCTTCATATCATGACAATGCAAACATATCATTAAAATAATAACTTACACACTGATGATTGAGTTAAGGTTTTATGTCCCACCCGACACATAACAGATCATTTCGGAGACGTTCTTCCCAGCCAATCTCTTGGATTAGCACTGAATTACCAAATCAAATGCAATGAAAGCAAACATGCATCCAGAACAAAATATACTACAACAAAAAATAAACCCAAAAAACTAAAGCCAGGTTTCATCGTCTGCTATGACCTCTGGCCTGGAAATGGAATGGGTGGAGTAGAGAAACTGAGGGGAGCCGACTAATGTCCTAGAGTCACCACAGTGAAGTAGAGTACTAATACCTCCTAATTAGCGGACATTTTCCAGTCAGTTCTCCCTCAGATTTTGTACTACACAGCATTGTACAGTAAACTGTGTGATGTTTGTATCTTGCCTTTCGACGCTCCAGTCTGGGAGTGATTGATCGCTGTACGTTGTCTGGAGTCAACACCGACAATGCCGTGTTGCCTGAGCCACCTTCATTCATCAAGTCCTGCAAGTGTTGCAGTGCCCGGTCGCGGTCCATTGCCGTCGCGAAGAATAACAACAGGCGTGTGTCGAATGGCAACAAGAACGAACTGAGCGCAACAGACACATCATGATGTTAGTGATGCACTGCATACGTTCACGAGCACTCAGTTACAGTAAACAGTAGTAAAGTCATAACGCTTATAACTATCTGACAATAAACCCTTCAATGCTCTAACACTGTAGAGTGGTAATAAGAAGAACATCTGGCCGCAAAAAAGACACGCTGCACAAACAAAAATAATTCACTTTAGGACATCCAGCCAGCAGTCTGCCGTGCTCCGAGGTCAGCCAGTGTCACTGAGCTCCGACGTCAGCTCCATTATCAAAGGATCAACTACAAGCTGGCGCTGTTGACGTACAAGACAAGATCTACGGGCACTCCGGCATACTTGGCGTCTCTGCTGAAAAGTCACAGGCCGACTCAATAACTTACTTTCTGTACCTCAGTTGTCATTAGCTTTGTCAGCAAAAGCATTCTGTGTCAGCGGACCAACTGTATGGAACTCCTTGCCCAATAGTTGTAAACAGTCTGAACTTGTAACTACTTATAAGTGCAAACTTAAATCCGAGCTGTTTTACATAGCCTACGGTGAACAGCCTATTGTGTATAGTTAGTTAGTTAGTTAGAAACTTACAGATTAACGTGGCATGAGCAAAAGTGCTTCTAGGACACGGTACACAAACTAGAATTACGGGAACGACTTAGTGAAAAGAAATGTCTTTAATTGTCTTTTGAAGGAAGACACTGAAGTAGCTGTAGAGACACTGGTTGGAAGACTGCTCCATGCACGAGCAGCCGTCACACGGAAGGCAAAGGATCGGTCACCAATGGTTCGAAGTCGCATTCTAGGTATGGTCAGCCACCGTTGAGAGCCGGACCGTAGTTGTCGCAGCGACTCCGCTTTGTCAGTCCATTAAACATCGCGGAGAAGGTATGGGGGCGCCATGTTGTCTAGTCATCGCCACAAAGCGCCTCTAATTCGCTCTCGATGTACGGCACTATATAAATTTGTAACTGAATTGAATTAAATTTGACTTGCAGTAGCTTGGAAATACTAGGCTGATTAAATGAAAATCAACTACATTTATTTCATTTAATTGTGCGTGTGGTATCGTGGTGAATTAGGCAGGGCATTGGACTAGCAATCTAAAGCTTGCAGGTTCAATCCATGGCTGTTCTGCTGTCACACAGTGACCCTAGACAAGTGCTTCACACACGTGCCTCTGTTCACCAATGAATATAAACTGGTACCAACCAACAGCAGTGGCGCTCTAAAGCTGGGAAGGTAACTAACTGCAGACTGGCAGAAAGTAATGGCAGCTTACTGCTGGGCTTTATGACTAACATCACCAGTAGGCTATCTGCCTCAGAAAACACAGATGAGCACCAGCCCCTACAGTCCTTAGGACTATGGACTTACCTTTATTTGCATGTGCATAAATCAATTTAGCAACTTGGTTTCAACAGCAAGACAACTGACCATAATGAGCCGATCTCTGTGAGCCAGACTGGAATGCTGCTAGTCACAATAATCAGTGGATCAAGCAGCTGACGATTTGCCTTTGCCGTTACCTTACTGCTGTGAAAATGTTGACTGGCTAACAGAGCCTCATGACTCACTCGGCTGCACTCAGCTGACTACAAGTCAACACATGGACATCACTTCATTATCATCATGCTCAAACTGCTCATGTTCACCCATTTAAAGACAGAGTTATACCAAGACTTTAGGGATTTTTAGACAATAAAGACCAGCAGTTTAAACGAGTATAAACGTCCTGGCAGAAACAGTTTTCTGCCAGAGTTTCTATCAAAACATATTTAGGTAAACAGTGTAACAGACGAACTCGCTCACTTCTCACAAGGAACACCATTTGTTAAGTATTCAACCAGGATTACTGTAGGTATGTTAAGTGGTAAAAATAACATCTGCAGTTTTGTGCTTTGACTATTACGTTCAGCTATGTCCACTTTTATAATTTTATCTTATCCTCAGAGATGCACAGTTTTCGTTAGCATTGATATAGACTTTAAACAATAGCTGGTGTGATTGATGTGATTGAGAATACACAGGCGTTACAGTGTTTGAAAATACTGTTATCGTGAGAAAAAAGGTACCACTGTACTAGTATTGTTTTTTTTCCTAGTTTAAACCAGTTTAAGCTAGCTTAAATTTATGTTCGGCAAAAAAACGGGTTTTTGCCGGCAGAAAACCAACAATGATAAGGAGAGATCTGGCTAATTACTGAAGCTAAACAAACATCACAGGCATATACATTTTCGACAAAAAAATCTAACAAAACTACTCAAGTATGGACAACATTTGTGGATGTCATCTGCCTGCTGCAGTCATTCACATACGTCCATACATATAAAAATAATGCTAGAAAAATGCAGTGTACAACACACATAAAAACTGCACAAATAATGCAAAAGGAGAAAGGAAGTACATACTAGATACAGGGAATGCCAGTACTTGCTAATGCCATAAAGTATTCGCAGTAGTGCAAGCACTTCTATCGCCGGGTCCTTGACTGAGATGAGGGATGGAAGACTAGTGCTCAGACAGGACTCCAGTGCCAGTGTGCCAGCAACATTCATGCCACCTTGTTCACACATCGGAACACGTACTTTAGTAAGTAATGTTCCACACACATCACTACATCACAGCAAAACACCCTTCTGTCATGGTGACCTGGATGCATTGATGATGTAGTGAGTCGTCGACTCGACGAATCTAATCGACGTGTTGTCTGGTGCGAGAATAGTCCAACACATGAACCGCACGCAGCATTGCACAGACTGCAGATGAAGCAGTTGTCAGGCTTGGTTATTCGGTTCTTGTGCTGTAAGTGCTTCTCTGCCAGGTGATCCAAACGAGCTTTCTCCACAGCAGAATGATGCACTGATCTCCACAAGGTCCCATCAGTGACTAGTACTGTAATTCCCAGGTGTCGCTATTGATTTTGAAGGCTTTGAAAGAGGGTTTAAGATGGTCCTTGTAACGCTTTAGTTCACCAATGTGACTACTGTCACCTGCAGAGAGCTGACCCTAGAAGACTTATTTGGGAATTCTGGTGTCTGCCATGTGAGAAACGTTGCCAACTCATCGGAACTGGTTCGTCATGATCACAACTTCTATGCCAGATATTTTGCATTGCTCAAGAACACTGGTATCCATCACTCGGTCTTGACAACAAATGTGTAAGATCTTTTTCAGGCAGCATTAATGCATTAATACATTTAACAAGACAACAAATAATTTGGTACTGTGACAGATTATGATTAACGCTATTTAAACTGAACTGTCATTCAACTACAGGTCTACCCTCGTTAATCCGCCATAATTCGTTTTCTGAAAATTTGGCGGATTAACGAAAACAGACCTTTTGTGGGGTAGGGTGTGTATTGTGTTTGTGTCTGTACAGAGTAAGTCTATATGGACCAAAAAACATCATATTACTGTTGTAAAACGGTACTGAATGATCTTGCAAAAAAATCAGTGCATGCATGTCCAGTTCGTATAAAATTTATTTATCAGTTTTGTCAATTTACTGAGCATTAAAATAGCCAGTTATCTTGCTCTGACAGAAATTTTTCATGGCCCTTTTGGGTTTCAACAGAAGTTTAGCAGGAAACAATTACGGGTGTAGTGTAGTATGACGGATTAACGAGTGGTAAACCAATACGTTGCCATTGAAAACGTTTTAGTGGATGGTGGTTGACGAATTGGCGGATTAACGAATGGTTTTAACATGGGATGAATACGTTCTGTGCAGTTTTGGCGGGTTAGCGAATTTGGCGGATTAACGGGTGGCGGAATAACGAGGGTGGACCTGTATAACACATTCATTTTTCATTCCATGTAGGGTCACCACTCTCTAGGCACTGTGAAATTCCCTGACATTTCGCAGCAATTCTACTGACTGAAGTTGCAAGTAAACCAGTTTAATGTAACACATGGAGTCATAACAGAAAAAATGATCAACTAGATGGACTTTGATGCCCCAGCATTAACGTGGATGCCTTCACCACATCGACAGCCTGCTGTGACCTTGACCTTTGACCTCCAGAATCTAACCAGGTCATCAGTAGGTAAAAGGTAAAGGCTTCCCATACTCGTTGCTAAGCGCTGGGCCCGGAACTGATCCTGGTGTACAAGCAGTCAGGATGCAGGTGACTACAAGTCATCCACCCGGCGGTAAGCTGCCATTACTTTCTGCCAGGCCTGCAGTTACCTTCCAGCCACAGAGCATCACCGCCCCTTGGCCAGTACCAGGTTATACTGCTTGGTGACAGAGGCACATAGGTGTGAACAATTTGCCCAAGGTTGTTACACAACTTTTGCCCAGAGTATAGGAATTGAACCCACGACCTGTTGATCGCAAGTCCAACACTCTACCTGTTGCACCACCATGCCACCTCATCACTAGGGTCTAGTGAATATTCCCTGAAAGTTTCAACGAGATTGCTCAAGCCGTTCATGAGATATCGTGGTAACAAGATCAGTCTGGATGAATGGACAAACAAACAAATGTGGTGGAAAACATAATGCCTACACCGATACAAAAACATAAAAAATGGAAAAATAACAACAACACGTCATCACATGCATCATCGTAACTCACCACAAGTCACGGATTCATCATGCTCTGATGATGGTCGATTGCGAGAAAGTGCTTTTAATGACTTGGTTTTCTTGGGACTAGGCATGGAAGAATCCGCAGGAGCATCATCAGCCTGAGCTGCTCGGAAACTGAAAGAACACATTATGCACTGTCTCAAGTGACATGCTGTAACCAGAGCTTTACACAATGCCTTACACCGAGCTGCATTGCAATGAAATAACTCATAGCTGCATAAACTGCTTCACATGTAACATGCCACGGAATGTAAGACAGCATCTTATGACTGACACTCTTGAAACAACAGAAATGCAGCAACTCTTGCCAGTTGGAAAGAAAGTTTATTTGAACAACACTGAGAACAAAACTGCTATTTATGTGTTCAATGGGTCTGAAGAACCACGGGCGCCGACTTTTAGAAAGCACTGTGGCAGCAACCTCTCATCCCCTCTCCTTACCTCTCCCTTCCTTCCCTTAAATCCAGCTAGGGGGTTTGGGAAAGTGCTATAAGCTCCCCCAGTGATTCTGGGCAGAGCATAGCCGCAAAACGATTTGTAGTGAATCTTGAAGCTAAAACTACATACGTTTTCTAACTTGCATTAATGACATATTTTATGTTTTGCTTTAGATATACAAAACTGCACTCAAAATATAAAGCTACAACAATGAACAGTAAATTGAACGACACAAACTCCATATCCATCAGTTTGACAACACATATGCATAATGTTAACTTACTTGCATTAAGGTTGAACTAAATGCCAAGACACAATAATGGGCTCATTCTGCTGTTGCAAAAAATTCATCAGTATCAAATGCCTTTGGAGGCATTGCCCCTATAGGTGTTTGGCCATGGGGGTGATCGCCCCATTGCAAAAATAAAGTCGGCGCCTATGTCAAGACCAAAACTAATACAATATCACTGGCTATAACCTCTATTACTGCCAGTTTTTGTTACACCAGGTCCTACAAACGGAAAACTTATGGGATAGTTGATGGAAGATTTTTTACAGTCAGAATGCCCTTTCTTCGGTGTTCTGATGTTGCTGTTTGGGTGAGCTAAATGAAATGCAGCCATTTCTCCCCAAATGTTCTCTTCTACAACAAGTGGGGGAGAAAGACTGATGGGTAACCAGCCTACCCTGTTTCACTAGTAAAATGGTCACTGAAATAGACAATGACTGAAAGCCCTGACCACTGTTACAACACACTGCAGCAGTAGCAATGAAGACAAAATAATAATTTAAACCAGTGATATATATACACACATAGGAACTACCATGGGAAGTGCTTACAATATTGTATGCGTTCGATGCCAGACTGTGGTGTCATCAAAGACACGTTCACAGCTATCTTCGGCACTATCACAGTCGACATTTCCTGCGTGGCTGAACTGCTTCACTGCCTGGTACACTGTCATGTTGTACGGCAGAACATAACTGCCAATCAACAGCTCTAAGTGATGCCTCGTTACACCCTGAGAAATCGACACCGCCGCCTACAGAATGCAACGAAAATATGCACGTGACACACTCGTGGAGTGAAACACGAATTAAACGGCGCTGGAGTTAGGACTCTGGTGGTGGACAAACAAAGGATGAGGCCATGCCACTGGTTTGGGTCAGTGAGAAAGGACGAAGCGAGGCAACTGGTTTGGAGTCACTACTTACTGTTTCGTTCAGTGCTTTGACGCTGTCGATTGAGAGACAGAAATGATGTCCAGCCTGTGAAAAACCTTTGCCTCTCATTCCCAAACATTCTCTTCTGAAACAAGTGGAGGAACAAAACTGACTGGGAATCAGCTAACCATGGGAAAACAGCCGTATAAAAGAGATAAATAGGTAGGCAAACATTGGTTAATTTTTACTTTGCCCTTCGTAGGGGTGCAAAT
>Ga0209363_1000288_pt1 | contig 18278 bp, 8 predicted proteins | sample WorMetexBAHAMAS3_FD_187385 | JGI IMG/M metagenome (GOLD analysis project Ga0209363, IMG submission 187385) | Marine gutless worms symbiont microbial communities from Max Planck institute for Marine Microbiology, Germany - Inanidrilus exumae... | ecosystem: Host-associated > Annelida > Digestive... | reverse complement strand
GTAGTACATTGTTACTCAAATCACACAAAATTAATTACAAAATCATAAGAATAATATAAATCACTCAAGTTCACATTTTTCACAAGTGACCAGGAAACAAAACTATAAAGTTCAACTTGAAGAAGCATGCAGTAATTTGATGTTTCTATCGGCATATCACAAGAAGTAGATTTACAATGACAGTGACTATGTGAAAAATGCCAGAATGTAATTTATGGCGATTATGATTCAATAATACTAAAGTCGTGGCAACTTTTATAATAATTTTGAAATATCAAACTGACATCCGAGTATGACTAAACACTAACTAGGTTTCTGAGGCTCAAGGCTTGGACATGTAGACAAGTGTTTGGAAAGGGGAGGGCGGATTAGGGACCTCGGATCAAGTCCTAAGCAGGGTTCAGTTGGAGATTAAAGGGGAAAAGGCGCCCTATGAAAAATGGGAGGTCTAGAAGCAGAGTGCCCAGAAACTGAGCAGTAAGTACTGTTTATCTGATAACAACCTTGCCTTCAGTTTTACATGCAATTTAAATATCATTCAAGCATTTTGTCTGCCAGGTCCTGAGACAATTGGGATGACGGGCACCCAATCCACCATCCCCTACATCCGCTACTGCCATGGATGACTGCTGACCAGCTTGTCTACATTCCACAGAGCAGCACTGTGCCATTTAGTGATTACGTGCCACCAGACGTCTCACTGAAGAATCCTATGATCATATCACAGAACAAGTCCTCATCACTGGACGTGGACTGTCTACAGTGCGCACAGGTGTCAGCGGACAATTCACAATCGACACATTCACTCAAAAAGTTCACACGCAAACGAACGGAGTGCATTTCGCAAATGTTCTGCATCGATTGGCACATACTATCAGTATCAACATCAGACACGTTGCCACAAACAATATCAACAAATGACTAACATATAGTAAAAAGTTCTGAAAATTCACAAAAATCCACAAAAACTGAAACTGGCTTTGCACAGATCGCTGCAGCAGTTAAAACAGCATCTGGATCTGGGATTGGGACGAAGCTGCAATGTCAACTGACTAAGTCAACTGCAGCAGACTCTTAATATATTAGTTTTTGTTGATTAAACGCCAAACTAATAACTTACGTATCGTAAATATTTTCATTTAGAAGCAGACACGTGCTTTCAAAATATACATTCGTTTCACGAGATCACGCTGTCACAGCTATCTTACCTAGCATCTGTTATTTAAATCAAACCCAACCTTATTGCTGGCCCGCCTACACATAGTGCAGGAGGGCCAGACTAGTGACGCTCTCTGGCGTCTGTCGTCGTCTGTAACACTCTACGGCGGCGCATATGAAACATAACTCGCCAGGGGGCAGCACGCGACGCCGGGCCAGTAGTGTTACGTCCCGTTAGGGCGACACCTTGTTTAAAGGTCGATTCAAGAATTGCATTGATGACATGCATGCAAAAGTGGCAATGTATTGTAAATAATTTGACATGCTCTAAGTATGATACACGATACACACAAAGTGCTGTGCCGTCACTCCGTTTTAATGTTTTTTAGATGAATCTGCATTAGTCAATCTCCTTGGCTTTCATTCCACACTTTCTAGATGAAAACGTTTGCGGATAAATGGCACAAACGTTTACAGTCCTGGCGTCCTTCCGGCCACCCAATCAACAGCATGAAAGAACTGACCCCCACCACAAGAACTCATCCACTCACCTCATCTTTTCTCTGCCCATCAGCGGACTCCTTCGGGGGCGGGATATTGCTCCTTTTAAGCCAACATCACAATAGTGCCGATCTCGTAAAACAAAGCACAGTGTTCAAGACATGAAATCACTAACAAGTCCCTTAATGTGTCACCACTTTCAGCCAAAACATGCAGAAACTAAGGGCGTATTCGACTACAGAATCCGGATTTGGATTCACATAAAATCTCGCACTTTTTCACTGAATCTGAAACGAGATTCTATGTGAATCCATTATCCAAATCTGGATTCTAATAATCGAATACGCCCTAAATCATACATGTACTTTACAAACTGACCTAACAAAACTTCAGGACCAAGTTCAGTCTGACACTGCAGTACAGAGTGTCATACAGTAAACAAACACGTAATGTAAACACACACAGGTAATCTTAGCAGCTTATCAGTAACATATCAGTAAATACTTTGTCATCTAAACAATGAAGCAGTAACAATAATAGCATGCAAACCGGTAATGAATATCGCAAATATGTGTAATACAAGTATGACTTTTCTTTCTTGCTGGGCGTGCATTGTTGAGTTACTAAACTTAAACGCAAGAAAGTACAAAAAGAGTGTTGCCGCAACTACCTGCAGCAGACATCAGGTGACCAAGTACACCAGTTACATCTTCTTACAGGGTGAACCAATAAAAACAGCGGCACTGGCGACCGTTAGTCGAGAAGGTATCGCATATTTCACAACTTGTGACACATTTAAGGTGAGGTGGCATCTTTAACCCACTTCAGCTGAGCATTCCCAAAATAATTCAGGTATAAGATGCCAGGCTGGCTAACTGACCATTTTTAGTTCTGACTTTCGGACACTCTGGCGCTCAACCCTGAGTACCAGAGAGCCTGAAAGTCAAAAAACAACAATGATCGGTTAGCCAGCCTAGCGTTGAATCCCTTGTCACTGTCCCCATTTTGGAACTCTGGGCAAAAACGGGTTAGTGAAGATTTCACTACAAATCTACTGCTTGTTGGATGGTGAAAGAGTTTTGAATATCAGTCAGCACATGGCAAAGTTACGGACAAGAGTACAGCGGCACATTTCTGACTCACTGTAGCCAATTTCCTGTTTTTCTTTGCCTCACCCTGTACAAGACAGTGGATGGCTTTATCGATTGCTTTGATTTATCACACACACACACAGACTGTCATTCACGCGTGTGCTCAGTTGTAACAAACGTTACACGTTTCATACACTACGAATGACTGAATAAAAAGTGAATATCATGCAATGGTATCATGCACCATTGCTGACAAGTACGGGCAAGACGCACGCATGTTGGAATTCCTCAATGCTTGGCATTTTAGCAACTATACCATATGCTATATTTACCCGCGCTCAAAAGCTGATGCGATGGCCAGCTTAACCTAATCAACTACCCTTGACATTTCCTTAACAACAGGGTGACCACTTTTCAGATGGAAAAAATTCCCCGACTTTTCAAGTCATCTGCAGGAACAACAGAGGCAAGCTATTGGCTAATACCAGTCATCAGTGAATAAGATCATTTTACAGGTTTTTCAATTAACAGCCACTTAAGCACCATTTAGGCCCACACATGCATTCAACTAATGCATTTTTCCGGGACCCGTAAGTTTCCCCAACGTTTAATCAAATCCCCGACTTTCCCCCAATTATCTCTAATTCCCTGGTTTCCGCAGGTTTTCCAGAGCAGGTGGTCACCCTGTAACAAGCTTCAACACGCGACTGCGCATTCTATGAAGGCAATTACTGGTTACTTACTGACACAGAATGCAACAACTAAAAGTGCATAACAGTCTCTGTCAATGCCGGTCAACGTCACTGGACTCAACAATAAGATGACTTGTAGCCCAACCAGCTCAGGCGGAACTGAATGCAGTGCCATCTTGTATCTATGCCTGTTTCAGTCAGTGGCTGTGGTGCTATGATCAACAACACGTGAAAAGTAGTTCCCCGCTAGTGATGCTCTCATGTACTGCTGTGCAAGTTTGTATACAATTAAATACCACACACGATCAAACCATTGTAATGTATTAAGTACCGGTTACAACCCTGTCTGGAGTAGAATATGTGAGTGTAATGAGCACATCCCACTCCAGACAGTGTTGCTACCTACTTATTTCATGACCTACATACTAGGTCTCTGAGTTGGGCGCACAGTCACTGTAGGCAAGTGTTATTAACGCTCGGCTAATTGCTGGACCAATGGACCTGTGTCTTGTGATAAATGATGTCGGCCTCCTACGGGCCAAATGCAGCGTCAGTTTAGTACGAGGCTACAGAGGTCGAAACGTATGCAGTAGTGAGAGCTAATTTTGTTTGAGGCAGCAGTTTCAGTTGTTCGAGAGAGCACGTGTTATGCAAAAAAGTGAATTTTTGTTTATTCCATGACCTACTTTTCTGAGTGAACGTTCACTCACGACGGCTACAGTTCAATGAACATCACCAAGCACAAACGCGTGAAGACGTAAATGCAAATGTGTTTGTGACAGTTGTCGGTCACAGTTGTCTGCAATGAAATACGACCCGTTATTCCACTCCAGACACAATGGTAGAGATAATGTTAGATGTGGCCAGAAAAGTGGGTCATGAAATAAACAAAAATTCACTTTTTTGCATAGCACATGCTCTCTCAGACAACTGAAACTGCTGCCTCAAACAAAATGGCGGACCGTTCAGCTCAAGAACTGGTTATCCAGCCGGCTGGGCTATGAGTTGAGTGGTCGATGCACTGCAAATACACGGCATGAACAATGCAGTCCGTGACACAGTTCCAACACTTAATGAGCGCATCTCAAATCTGCTGATAAGACACTGCTGCAGGCACCTGAGTCAGAGATGTCGTTCCGGCTACGGAGACAAAAAAGTAATGCATCTTGTCATTCATAGTGACATCTCTGCTGACATGGTCTATAGCAAAACACAAACATCTCGTCTGACTAAGACCTAGTTTTTCCATCAAATTTGTTACTCATTGATCACACAGCACCAGAAGATATGGATGCAAAACATCCTGCTAAAATTATAAAAAAAGTTATTTTTAACTACCCGATGTTTTGCCGACTAACCAGTCACAGTTATCTACGCTGAATATCTGCATTTATATTACATCAGTCAATGACATTACTGGGTACCACATGAAGAGGTTAAAAATAACTTGTGTAAAGATCACACAAATATATGCCTGGTAATATTACACAATATTCGTTCATTTGTCCATTCTTTGCAGGCAGGGGTCCAGCCTACTCTGGACCCCAGCACTGACACCTCTATATCGGTCCAATGTGCCAGCCCATGGACAGGAGAAGAATTCGTAGGTGTGTGCACTGTGTAGCGTATGTGTGCACTGTGTAGCATGGAGGAAGGAACAGTAGGCGTGAGCAGCTTGACAGGTATTTATAAGAACACCCCCTCTAGGTATGGCAGACTGTCTGGCTAAGCCCGGACTGGCACTTATTCATTTCCAGCCCAGACCGGTAGTTCTTCAGCATCTGGCCACCTGACTGACACTTCTTCAGTGCCTAGCCATGGGACTTAGCCACATCTGTTTGCTTCAGCTCTCACATCCGCACGGCTGACACCTTGACACTGCTAATCTAGGCATCAGCAATAGTCACAGTTTATAGAGGATACCGTTGAACCTCTTACATGCCTCGAATTAACTCACGTGCATAGGAATTATTAGAAATAATTCTTTGGTAGGCGGACATGCCCAGGCTGAGGTACGAACCTCGGCCACTGAGCGCGTCACGCTATATTGCACATGGCGGCCGAGTGCTCTGACCACTCGGCCACATGGGCAGGTCTTTATGTAATATTACAAAAACAATTAAAATGCTAAAGCAATTTTACAGTTAAAACAAATAATAAAAATGCAAATCTTGGGCTGTTACCTCGGTGGGCAGATCAATGTCAAGGCACTCAGAGGACGGGTCGTCACGACTCTCTCGCTGTCGACAAATCTGCACCAGTTCTTCATTCTACACACAACAGTCACAACTGGTTGGTTGGCTGGTTGCGTGGCACAGTGGTAGAACGTTGGTCTTTGCCGGCAAACTTTCCCTGTCCTGTGCTCGACCTGTTGTGGACGGATGACCACTTATGTGGGTAAACCGTCTGCTATAGGTCAACCAACCAGGCCAACCCAGCCTTTCATCCCTTTGGGGTCGATAGATGAGTAGTAAGCTGCAACTGGATGTCTCTTACCTCAGTTAGAGGTGGCGCCATCCGGTGAACGCTTACGAAGGAAAGGCAGGCATGGTGTATTTGCAGGTAAAACTGTGTGATCCATGCCTGAGCGCTTTGAGATATACATAGTGTATAAAAGGTGCTATATAAATACTCTTCCTTCCTTTTCCTAACTATCATGCAGTGCAGACATACAACGCTGTTTTCCAGGTCATCCAGGTCAGCTGATTTTAGCCTTCCACTTATTATGAAAGATAGCCGTTGCAGGTAATTGGCATGGGCGATGTATGTCCTTTCTTCAACCAAACAGCAATGTCAAAGAGGAAAAATTAGCCCCGGACGGGGACTGACGGTCGACTCTTCGCAACTGACGTTTCTGCCAACTTCCAAGTCAAGTGAAACAAAACTAGGCCAAATATCAAAAACCCAACCAGATCAAATTTAGAAATTGTGCTCTAGTTTAAGAATCAGTGGTCAGCTGTCAGCTCCCATTGTAAATGGCGGAAGAGATAGCTTTTGAAAACGGCCGGATTTCAAACTTTGAAGGGTTCATGACCTTGACCTTGGATCGGGTCATACTGCATACTGTTGTGCATCACTGATCGACCTCTACCTACACGCCAAAATTTCATGTACTAGTGTACTACCTGCAGTTCCAGCTCAGCAATGCGTCTTCTCATCTCAGTCACCAACTGAGCGTGTTCTGCATCCCGCAGTTTAGTCAACAACACCTCTTCATTCATCTGACGACAGTCCATACACACACAGGCCAGTAATGAACCAACGTAGATATAACCAACGAGCTACATCACCAGCTTGTCACAACTAATTAGCAAAATAACAGACGCAAATATCATCAAACTACAAAATCCTGTTCACTCACTCTTCTTCTCATACCTCATGATGGTTTTCAAGACTAACTACGCTGCTAGTGGTGACGATGAAGTGGACCACTTCATCGTCACCACTAGCAGCGTAGTTACCATGCTCCTACTCCTTGTTATCCACACATGCCGATATGCAAGGTGTGGATATATCATTTACTGTTTGCGTGTTTGTTAGTTTGTACGGTTACGGATGGCTCCGATGAGGATAAAGCTAGCAGCATCAAATTTTGCACGGCAGTTCACTGGCATCTAAGGCAGGGAATCTCCCATTTTTCGTAAACGTTGCTCACCCAGAAGCCCAAAATTAGACAAATCGGCAAGCGCGCGGGCCACACCTACCCACATGTAAACATTAGCATAGAGATGCGCCAACATAAACGTCATGCTAGTGATGTGCAGTTCGTGGAATACTGTGCGGCGTGTGGACGTCAGATCGGCATGTGTGGATAGAGGTCAGTCCCCACTGACGTACTTGTCTTCCATTTTTAGTGGCCATTTTACCAGGTAAAGTTGGATCAGCTAGTTCCTCCAGTTATCTTCATCAACCTCTTCCAGACAAGAACCAGTCTTCATCGACATGAACTCTGTTCACCCATCACACCTCTTGCTAGGCACAATGCAGTTTGCTTACAACCCACGCTACATGACAGCTTGGAAACCACACATTCTGTATTGCTGGTCCTTCCACACGGAACAGTTTGTCTCCTAACATTCCGACTGCACCTGCTCCACTCACCTTTAAAAACCGTCCTAAGTCATATCTGTTTCCTTATCACATAATACGTATACCAAGTATTTGCAACTAATGAGTAGCAGATTTTGTATGGCATCCTTATAGTGACTCTATCAAGCCACAGAATAAAACTGCATTTGTATTACTATCATTACAACTATTAATACTGTATTGTATTTACAGCAAACAACTGCATCTTCTGTATTTAAATGTAGACCTCTTACATCAAAAAACAGCAACTGAAGCAATTAAGAAATAAAACAAAGTAAACCCGACCTTGGTCTGAAGGTCAAGCATGGTGGTTTCAAGGCGCTGCTGTGTCTCCTGCAGACGTGACTCAAGGCTGGCAACTTGCTGCTGCAGTGAATCATTGTCTAGCTTCAGCCGCTCGTTCCTTCGCTCGGCTACTGAGTTCTACATACACGCACACTGTAAAATTTCGAGTACAAAACTCACAATTTTGACCATTATCAGTGCAGAGGGGTGCGTATTATACACGTGAACTAATAAGCATGTTAATTTTTTCCTGGTAGAGAAATGAGGCCAGAGATCATGTTGGAGGTCGACTTTAAGTACTCACTCACTGTTGCAATGAACGACCTGCTTACACTGTCTCTAAGGGCCACTCGACCTTCTAGGCATATTAACGGTGAGGTCACGACCACAGCCGTGCTGCAGCTGTCATCATTCTCTGTGACGAGACTTGCCACTGGCACCCGTCCATTTTGAGACCGGTAGGCAAAACTGTTCCACGGACTAGATAAACTGCCCCAATCCACGGCCTTAGTGCATCTACCATCCATCAACCCTCCACCCGCAAACTTCCCCTTTAGATGCACTCACAAAGGATGTGTGCAGTTGCAACCAATCAATCACGCTGGCCGTGACTGCAGCGATTCGGCAATTAATGACCTGGTTATTGCAGTACAGAGGGCATGTAAAGACCCCACCATGAACATGTCTCAGTGGCAAAGAAATGAAAGCATGGGCGCATATTACACACATGAACCTCAATTTTCCCAACTCCGAAAGCTGTATGTCGCAGTGGATGTTGTGATAAACACAACTATTGGCGTTGAAATTCATTCCTGGGTCCTCCCAGACTGCAGTCAGGCAAGTTCGACAAACACATCACAAACGTTACTCGCTGTTTTCATTATCATATACGTGCACTGCGCCATATTCGTCCGCTGCTAACTCTTGATACAGCTAACACCATAGCCGCTTCCATTGTTGATAGTAGACTAAATTACTGTAACAGTCTGTTGTACGGTGTGTCGCAGGCAAATATTGATAGGCTACAGCGTGCGCAGAATGTTCTAGCGCGAGTTGTTGCGCAGGCACCGTCGACCATTAGCTCAGTAGACATTTGTCGTGACTTACATTGGCTACCTATTAACCATCGTATTAGCTATAACCTTTGCCTGCTTACCTGGAAAGCATTGTATACTGCAAAACCATCATACTTGTCTGAGCTAATCTCTCCTTACATTCCAGCGCGAACTCTACATTCCTCCAACATGTATCTTCTATCAATACCAACGGGTGTTACAAGTCACTTCTCCTTACCTCTTTTTCTGTTTCCGCGCCGTCAACCTGGAACTCTTTACCTCAACATTATTCGCTCTATAGACAGACTCTCAACGTTCAAGCGTCAACTAAAGTCACACTTCTTCCAGTCTGCTTTTACTGTCTAGTCACCCTATGCCAGCGCCTCTAATTCGTTTCCACGAATTTGGCACTATATAAATTTCTTTGTATGTATGTATGTATGTATGTTATCACTAGACCAGTGTGACGTGAAGATCAGAAAGCTCAGTTGTGAACCTGCTGTTCAGTGATAAGAAGTTTCTCTTTACATTCGTTGAGCTGACATGACAAGTCCACTTCCTTCAGTCTGGCAGTCAACGTGACGTCATTCACCGACTGTTCAGAGGAACAGTCAGCGCCGGCGTTGGACGACGACTCGCGACACTTCTGAATACACACCAGAGAACATGTTATATTAATGAAATTAATATTTCCCATCAGTATTTTGACACCAGTGGCTGGATGTCAGGACGGACTTCTGGTCTGTAACACGTCTGTTCAATTATCCCCAAAGGTCAAAGTAAAACGTCGGCTCCAAAGTTCTGTTGGGGACCTGGCCCAATATAGAACAATTCCAGTTAATGAGTGCTTAGAAATATACATATATTCTCACTCTCAGCTTTTGTATAACCAATAAATTTATCTGCTGCTGCCCAACTATAGGCCAGTCAGGTCCCCAGTCTTCGATGGAATCTGCTGAGATGAGACCAACTGGAATGAAACGTTTTACAGGACGGCTGTCACTGCGTATACTACACCAACAGCGCCAAAGAAGTCAAGCCGCTGTATCTCAAACAGTTCAAAAATCAATTTCACCAAGTCATGCATAACAAGGTGTCACCCTAACGAGATGAAACAATATTGGCCCGCCATGGAGTGTTACAGACGACAACAGACGACGACGACAGACGCTAGTAAGCATCGCTAGTCTGGACCCCCAACATCATGGACTAGTAATAATTAGGAAGTAACTCTATTTGGTCATGACTAGTTGTAGATTGTACAATGTTTCTAGCAAGAACAGTGTCTAGTGACAGAAAGACGTAGCAGAGCTGACCATGCATCTAACCTGCCACAGCCGATGTATCTCAAACAGCTCATTCTGTAGCTGTTTTGTCAGCATGCTGGACTCCGCCTCACGTAACTTGCACACGATCATCTCCTCATGAAGCACCTGCACGTCCTCCGGACTAGTGGCTCTCTCCTGCTCTCGACGTAGCGCATCATTCTCCTGTTACAGCACAACACCTCACATTTCACATAAGTTATTATTATTATTACTATCTTTGACCCTCAGCATCAGTAACACCAACTGGTGACAAAAGTTAGTTAGTTAAGAGTTTAATGTACCTTTTCAGCACAAATATGGCTATATCCGACATGAAAGTACAGGTGTGGGAGTACTCCTCCTCCTTGACAAAGCTGTCATGTAACAGAATTATACTAAGCTGCTGAATAAAATAGAGAATTGCTAAAACTGAAAGCCAGGATATCTATCATTTTGACTGAAAAGACCCATATTCTACAGTAATTTGTTATTAGAATTGTTAACTGCACTCAGCGACCCTTTATTATCACGGTCATCTTTATCACTACTGTCATAACTATTATTATCATTATGATTAACATTATCATTGCCAACATACTCTTAAGAGACACTGGCACTGTATTTCAACAACACATAATGTGAAGTCATTCCGACCTGCTTAAAACCTACCCGTTTCACAAATCCTAACTTCCATAGTTTCACCTCAGCCTACGGACTGCCTTCACAAACTATCACCCGGGCCGTTTCTTTTGAGGTAGTCAGTTTCTGTTTTAGTTTCTTCCTTTTTCTTCTTCATTTTTGGTGCCATGTGCTAGATTAAGTGGGCCCTTTCGTCACTTTTTAAGCGCATCATCGCGTATCGTATCGATGCACATTTAATATCACACATAACATATGACAAGACAATCAAAGCAACCGTGTGATGAATACACTAACACTCTCAAGCTGACTCAGTCGACTCCTTGTCTTCAGCAACGCCTCCGCTGCATCATCCAGTTCTTTCTGTAGCTGCTCTGTATGTCGAGACTTATCCTTTGATGTAAACCACGGTGTTGGCAACAGAGACAAAGGCCGCGACATTTTGGCAACTAGTGACGAGCCAACTCCATCGGGTGATGTCGACGACGAAGTCACTTCTGTCGTCAGCTGCAATGCAAAGATGAAATAATTAACCTTGCAAATTTGACATAGCAAAAGGAAAGGAGAGGGTATTTACACAACAACATTTATACTACAATAGTCTCAAAGCGCTCAGACATGGATCACACAGTTTTACCTGCAAATTACACCATGCCTGCCTATCCTTCGCAAGCGTTCACCAGTTGGCACCACCCCTAACTAAGGTAGCAGACATCCAATTGCAGCTTACTACTCATTTATCAACCTTGAAGGGATGAAAGGCTGAGTTGGCCTGGTTGGATGACCTATAGCGGACGTTTTACCCACATATATGGTCACCCGTCAGCGCGGGACAGGGAAAGATCGCCGTCCAAAGACCTACGTTCTACCGCTGTGCCACATAATGAAACAACCAGCAAACTGAGAATCACATTCCTACAGTCAACGGTTCTTAGTAGTCACTATCGAAGAATTTTCATGGCTATCTTGCAACCACAAGAGTGCTATCAGCAATGCCGGCAATGTTTTTGTGCCTCGTGATCTTGATCTTTTGACCCAAAAATAAACTGGTTTCCAGGACCCATGGTGGACCATGTCTATGTCAAGTTTGGTGATCTATTTTCGTCACTTTTTCAGATATCGTGCAGAAAAACAAATGTACACAAACGCCGCTGAACAATCTACTACCACCTGCATGGGTAAAAATTAGCCCCATACGGGACTGACGGTCGACTCCTACATACTGTCAACTTAAAAGTCACGTGACACAAAAACTAGGACAAAAATAAAAATCTGGCTCCGATAAGCTTTAGGTATTGTGCCCTAATTTAAGAATCTGTGGTCATTTGCCAGCCCCCATTATAAATGGGGGAGGACATAGCCTTTGATAATGGCGGAATTTCCGACTTTCAAGGACTCGTGACCTTGACTTGACCTTGGATCGGGTCATACTGCATACCGTCATGCATCACTGATCGACCTCTACCTACATACCAAATTTCATTGAAATCGAAGAAACTTCTTGTGGACGGAAGGACATTTGAGACCCACTTTATTAGGTCGACTCGGAGGAGTCGACCTAATAAATGCACAATCTTACTAGCAGCTATGGCTTAGTGATAAAGCCGACTGCCCCAGCTGGCTTGTGTCTGATTGTAGTTGTGCTCATATTACACAACTGGGTGAACGGGATTTTAGTCACAAGAAGAGTTGCAAATCAGTTGAAGATTTTAACTAGTCAGAATGGCAATGATTGCAGTGGCTGCAGGTAGATTATACATGAGTGGCATCGGGAAGAAACATAAACCTGCAGTGTATTCAACCATTTTACAAATGGGCTTGCATTCTCTCGGCGTTCCATTATAGACGGGTTCAGTGTTCAGTGCTACAGTGTCGTTTAGCATGCACAGATATGCCATCAGACTGTGAGAAGAGACTATCTGGGTGTGCAGTTGGGCTCTGCAGTTTGCCAATTGCCACAAAACAGGTGCACAAGTCGGATACATCTAGCACACATGGTAGTTAACGAGATGTGAAGAACACATCACCTGTGGAGAAGAATCCGAACTGCTTTGTTTTGAGCTGGAAGTAACCTTCTGTCGTAGTATACAGATCTGTTCTTCTTGCTGGGCACACCTCACCTGGTCTTGAATCAAACGATCAGCCAGCATCTCCGTCTCCTATAATGTACATTGCATCAATACGCTTTAAACAAGCAGCAAATTATGTCCATTTACAAATAAGCAGGGAAATTACTCAATAACAGGACGGCTCCATGGTTAAGGTGACAGACTAAAGTAGGTGTTCCATGTCTGATACCCACCTGCATGAGTTGCAGATCACATCAAGAATGACGGCTCGAAAAATGTTCCAGTGCTGCAGAAAAGGGCGGCTCAAATGTGTCCGTTTTAAACTAGATAATATTTAACAAACAATCTACGCTCATTAACGTTGCTTCACTCAGACATGCGTCAGTATGCACATTCGGTGTCATCTGATTGTTAAGCAAGAACTCCTGAAGGTAGCAGCGGGTTGTTTTACCTTCTCAAGGTTGTTGACTCGCTGCTGCAGCAGCTTGTTATCAGCACGTAGTCGCTACAACAGATGGTCACTGCTTGACAAGATGCCAACAACAGCAACAACAACATCAATGCTTTTAGTGCTGTCGTAATGACCGGAGCCATTTTTAGAGTTCACCTGGTTCAGGGGGTTAAAAGTTGACTATTCAAACTACTCTGGCTATTGTTTTTTACAACAGCTTGTCCTACCAGGCAGGGTGTAAAGCTAAATCAACGATCAACTGTCAAAACTGCTCATGTGTGTGCATATCATTATGCACACTGACACTGTCATACACAATACAGCATAGAACGGTTCTAATAATTTTCCTTCTCATCTTCAAGACAGTGATCATTGTTCAGATGTCTACTGGAGGAAGGGTATAACTAATCTAAATACCTACAGAAGAAAAATACACACATACACACATATTAGTGATGTGCCAAAAATCGTAGAATAAATCTGAAGAGCCGTCATGGGGTAAGTTAGTAAGTGAGTTAGTGGACACAGTGCCTAAAAGCAACAGTCACTAGGCGCCAGTGCCTCGAACAACAAAATGTACCTTCAGCTTCCGGTAAAAACTGTCAAGTGACAAATCAGGCTAACGGACTTGTGTAGGCAGACTGTTCCAAATTCTTGGTCCGGCAGCAGAAAATGCCCGATCGCCGAGATTGAACTGATGCTCGTAACTGGGCACTTGAAATTAACTGACGACCGAAGATGATGACGATTTGAGGCGGCAGTAAGCTGGCAATCGTCGACATATACTGTGGTGCCAGGTCATTGAAAGCCTTGATGGCAAAATCATATTAGAATATTTTTGGGATTACAGTTAACATTTAAAGGTAAACTATGGAGCAAATGTGTACAGGTACAGAGTTCCAGGTAGACACTGCGGCAACACAGAAGGCCTGTGAGGAAAAGTTACTCGCGATGTCAGTTGGTCTGGCAAGAAATTTGTATTGTGGGAATGCAAGGATCAGGATGAAAGAGTGGTAATTAACTAAGAGGCAGGAGGTTTAGCAGTTTGAAATGCTTTCAAGGTAATGTGTAGGTAATGTAATGACTATCAAGCAACCAATGTAATCATGAACTAATGGTCTGAGTTGCCTTTGCAACAACATTTGCACATGTTATATTCAATTTGTGCAACCCCAGCAAAATAGGGTTAATTTGGACCAACCTAAAAAACAAAAAATATGTCAAATAACAACATCATGAAGTAATTTTATTTACCCGTAATTCGACCTGTTCTTCGAGCTCTTTCGTTCTGATGGTGGAATACTCCTTCTCCAACCTTTTGACAACACAAGTTCTTAATCTTATGAAATGCAATTTCTACACTAGTGACAGAAGCATCAGATCTGTCCATGTGGCCCAGTGGTTAAAGCACTCAAGTGCCATGTGCACTACAGCATGACATGCTCAGTGGCCGAGTTCGCACCTCATCCTGGGCACGTCCACCTATTAAAGAATTATTTCTAATAATTCCTAAGCACAAGGTGAACAGGGAGTTAATCCCGGGCAGGAATGAGAGTTCGACGGTGTCCTCAATAAACTGTGACCGCTGCTGATGCCGTGATTAGCAGCATCTAAGTATTAGCCACGCTGACGTGTGCTGAAGCAGATAGATGTGGCAAAGTCCTCTGGCTGGTGCTGAACAAGTGTCAGTCAGGTGGCTGGTGCTGAATAAGTGCCAGTCCGCGCTTAGCCAGAGAGTAGGCCACGCCTAAAGGGGGCGTGCTCTAAAAAATACCCGACAAGCTGTTCACTCCTACTTAAGCCTTCCTTCACTCTACACGTTGCGAATTCCCCTCCTCCCTCCTCTCCCTGGGCTGGTGCATTAGACCGTCAAAGGTCTCAGCAGTGGGGTCGAGAGTAGGCTGGACCCGTGCCTACAATAACAAATGAATGAACGACCAAACAAACGATCAACAAAATCTCAAGAGATGTAGTAATGGCACGATACATCACATCGTATCGAATATTGCGATATTAAAGGCGTATCGCATCGTATCCATATCGCGATAATTCCCTCTGAAACAAAATAATATTCCGCACTACTCCAAGCAGTCGTCGGCAACAGATCGTGCTCAGCGCTGTCACTATCATCAACAAAGACAAAACGACACGCGGGGAGTAATTAGTGTCACATTCCAAGGTGGGCCAATGCGTTAAACAGGCCATCTGGATGTGCAAAGTGCCAGTAATTGCCACGTATAATGGGTTGATGATTGTTGAAGTATCCTCTCCCATCCACCTTGAAGGCCGTCGCCAGCTCACTTATGCATTCGTTATGCCTAAACCTTTTCGTATTACTGTTGCTGAATTACATCAAATAAAGTTGGCGGTGTGGCTGCCCGGCGCCGGATGGACTGCCAGTTAGTTAGTTAGTAGTTAGTTGGAGTTTAATGTTCCCTTTCAGCACAAATATCCTACTATATCAGAGACGAAAGATCTATCCCTACCCAGTGAAGAAAGGCCAGCGATATATTAACCTCAACCCTGGCCGCCCACCAGGCACCGATTATGGGTACCAAATTTGTCATCTAGCCAGTAAAATACGCAATAGTCCTCCAAAGCTGAGCTAGGAAATGAATAAACAAACTATAGTCAGCGACAGACGTGATCAGTGATATATAAAAACGTCTCCAATGCCACTGACGCCTATGTTTGAAGGCAAGACTTGTCTACCTGTAATGTATGACTTGTCCCCTAACATATAGAAAAAATCTAGCCCGATTTTGATACGAGTCAGTAGCTCCAGCAACATGGTTGCATTCCCGCCCATTAAGCTGGGCCAGAGATCTGTCAGCCGATTCAAGACCAACAAACTGGTAACTTGTTCATTACCCATGTAGGCATGGTCTATTCAGAAATACATTATATTACATGTCACATGACACAATCTTGACCAAATTGCATTCATGCATTTTGGCTGGCAGTAAGACAATACGGTATCAACCAATCAACATGAAAATTATGAATGGTAATGCACATTACTACATAATAAGTAGACATTATAAATAGATCATCATATCTGCAAGCAGAGTGAACACACTTCTTCATCTTGCGTGGATTGTACTTCAGCTGAAATGCCGTTGACATGAGCAGGTCTGCGTCTGACTCCACCTTACAGGCCAAGTCTTTCTGCAGGTACTGGAAACAGCGCACAAGAAATTCTCTCTAGCGTATGTGTATTAAAAAAATGACATCAATAGACAAGCGTAGAATAGATGTCCTTTAACACGAGTGGTTGAGAGATGTCTGCAAGCAAAGGGACTTTTCAGAAGTATTCCAACCGGATGTGTTTACTGCAATACAAACAACCGACACTGGTGAAAGGGAACCCAATCACAAACTGTACACAGTGTTGAAGCAACGGTCAGTTTGGCCCAATGCACAAAGCCTCTCATGATCAAAGGTAAAGATCGTAGGAGTTGGTGCTGGTCGTAAGTTTCAGAGGCAGACAGCCCACAAGTGATAATAGTCAAAAGCCCAGCAGTAAGCTGCTATTACAGTCTGCCATGGCCCACGGCACAGTTACCTCCCCAACGTTAGAACATCATCACTCTTGGCCAGTATCAATTTATACTGCTTGGTAAACAGAAGCAAGTGTAAACAACTTGCTGCGTGACCGAGGAACTACCTGGTACAGAAGCTGTTAGCTCTGGGTCACTAGTCCAATGCCACCATGCCAACACTTGATGTACAGTGAACAAAAAATAAATGGCAGCTCAGCTACTTGGTGGTATGGGGAAAGACCTAATGCAACTGACTGGTATGGCTGCATGCCGCACTGCAGGTCCAAATGTCCATTGACATATGCAATGGACAGCCACACAATGCAATGCAGTATCACTGAAACAATGGCTCATGTGCGAACTGTATGCAGTTCTATAGCAATTCACCATACGTACACCTCAATGACTACCGAGATATATGCAGTATCTATCTAGAAAGTAAGTAAACTGAATAAAAGAAAGTCAACCTGGATGGTCTCTTCCATGTCGAGACAGCGCAGTTCATCCAAGTTCAGCAGCAGAATTGCAATGCCCACTCGGAATATCACCTCCATACCCTGCACACAATCACAAAAAATTACAGCCCCATGTGGGACTGACAGTCGACTCTTCGCAATGGACGTTTCTGCCAAGTTCAAAGACACATGATGCAAAAACTACTAAAATGCTGGGGATGTTTTTTTGAGACATAGTGTAAATATATACTAATTATCACGACATTAGATAAGACAGTATGATGAAAGTTGGTGACTGTTACCTCAGAAAGAAATGCATCAAAGACTCGGCAAGCAAGTGGCAGAGGCAGAATTGTTGTGTATAGTGCAAGGAACCATGACGACGCAAACATTGACGTTGCAATGCCAAGTGCTTGAAAGTGACTGTGCAACTCTGGAACATGTTCCTACCAACAACATATGTTGTCACAACATCGTCAGCAAGCCGGCATAAAGGCAGCATTGGCACATCGATCTCGATCAATGCATTTACACCATGCCAGGATGTCGTCAGCTGAAGTTTAATCTATTCACGTTGTGGCCATGTGTAAAATTAGGTTAAAATCAAATTAGTGTAACAGACATAACATAAAGAATATAGATGAAACCAGACTCAGAAAGCTTGCACACCCATATAACAGACTCTGTTATATATCAGAAAAAACAGCAACGAGATAAAAAACTGAAACTGAAAATTATGTTGTCAATATTAAATAGCTCAGCATGACAATGCTATATGATATTATGACTGCACAAAAATTGTTCTAATATGTTTCCAAATGATTTAGAAGACAGCAACTGCTCCAACTATGCTACTATTACGTGTTGCGTGGTGGCTCAGCGGTAGGGCGTTGGACTTGCGATTTACAGGTCGCGGGTTCAATTCCCGGCCGGTGGCTTTCACG
>Ga0209363_1000287_pt1 | contig 18285 bp, 11 predicted proteins | sample WorMetexBAHAMAS3_FD_187385 | JGI IMG/M metagenome (GOLD analysis project Ga0209363, IMG submission 187385) | Marine gutless worms symbiont microbial communities from Max Planck institute for Marine Microbiology, Germany - Inanidrilus exumae... | ecosystem: Host-associated > Annelida > Digestive... | reverse complement strand
TGGTATTTTGTTAATAGGCCCGCATACGAACGCTTTGGTCTATTTTTGTTTTCGCAGCGGTTGTAATTACTGCATATTGATGCCTTTTGGGCTGTAGCATGTATGTGCATGCAGTTAGCAATTATGAAATCAACAACTAAACAACACTGTTTATACAGTTGAGTGCGACTCTGTGCGAGGAGCCTAAATTTAGGTTATTCGCGCGATGAGTCTGGGGCCTCAACCAAATATTTCCACGGGCCTCGTTAAACCTTAATTCGGCACTGGAGTTACCTCTAGACGATTTTTTCCCGATCAAGCTGTTCATTACCGTTCATCACGTAGGCTGTCAATTTCTTTTCTTCATAACTGTTTTGACACTTAATACTTTACTTACGATTATCGAAAAAAACTCGAATTGTTTAAGTTCAGCAACTGAGTCAGTTCGACAGCTCATGTTTTCGTTGTAGATGACTTTAAATTGGCGCGTTATGAATGGATGATTAATTCAACGGTCACCATCTCACCACAGTAGCCTATTTCTGCTATCAAATGTTTATGTAATTAATCAGCTCTATGAGTTGTGCGTTTTAATACAAGTATTGACTTCCGAATTTTTGCTGATCTATGCAGCAGAATGTATCGACAGTTTATTCATTAACGGAAGCCGTTCTGCGTCGTTCGATGCGGCCGGCGGTCCAGGGTTTCACATATTAGTGTGTAATTATATCCACTGTGCGTCGGGCGGGCTGAAACGGAGACGAGAGCGCGGCAGAAGAACAGCAGCTGTTGAGCTTTCTCAGTAGTCGTCGCGGCTGAGTGCAGCAGCAGCAGCAGCATCTCTGATTTATGAACGCCAGCCAAGCCAACCCCGCCGTTCAGCCCAGCCGCCCACATCGCCGTGCCCGCCCGCCGTCAGTTCGTTGTCTACGGTCGCCCTATAGCTACCGGGCGAGGCACGCCTCCGCCACCGCCACCGAGGCGCCACAGCTGACCGACAAGAGACACGCAATCCACGGACAGAAGACGCCGTGGACTCGCGAAACAGATCTTTTTGCCACTGGCTCTGCGTGGTCGTCGTCGCCTTGCCGATGAAGCCGTCAGGTTTCACTATAAGCTTTCCAGGCGTCACTGCCGCCACCCGAATGAGTGAGTACTCGGAGGCAGATACAGTTAGAGACGGCAAACGAGAGAAAATAAGCTCAGCGGAAAAAAGGGCGCGTTAATAATTACCACACCAGCTCCTACGAACTCATACTTCTTACCTGATTGCATAGCGGTTTCGACAGAATTTCGATAAACCTCGTGTACAAGAGCAAGCTTGTCCACAGACAGCAGCGTTTGTCGCGGTTACGTAATGCAGGTCCATCTGTTACTTGCTATAGACGAGACCTAGAATAAGAAGAGACCGGGTTTGCATGGCCGCCGATTCGGGATCACTGCGTCCACGTCGGATTCACGTTGCGTCTACGTTTGATCTACCGCAGCGCTGGAGCTTGTCGTCGAACCAAAACACGTGTTCGTCCATTTGTCACTGGACTCGTCATTGATAGTTGTTTCTACGAACAAGTGATCAAAGAATTTCGACAACAGGCAGCATCGCAGGGGTCGATTTTTCACAAAGGAAAATTTAATAATTCATCTTTATTCACCTCGAAACGATAGAAAACAGAAAAAAACTTAACTATGCAAATAACACAAGTAATATCTTATCTAAATCATGCCACTGTTCCAGTAAATCTGTCATGTCGCTTTTTCAACAACACGCTTGCAATTCACAACCAAAAGAACTCTGACAATATTTCACAATCTCCATATCAGATGTCTTAAATAATTTCATGAAAAAATATGTTAAACGTAAAATCAAGAGAATTATGGACTTTTATCTAAATTACACACTTCTAATGCACACAACAACACAGGCAAACAATTTTGCTTTAATAACTGCACTATAACCTCCTCAGAGGCCAGTCTACCTACTGTGACATCGGCCAGTCGGGAACAATGCAGTCGGCTGCAGCAGTCGCGCTAATGCTGTTATTGATTTGTTTGCTGCATACACCGCAGCAGTGACTCACAATGCTTTTCAGTGCCTCGGTGGGCTGGACAACCCCCAAAATTTGCCCGTTCCACTAGGAATCTTGGCATCTCGATTGGTTCAGCCGTTTTGCAGGGCTCACCCACGTGACATTATACAACAGTGTACACTAGTCCGTAGTAATGATATCGGTGTCCAGCAGCTGCTTCTGAATCACAGGCGGATTTAAGGGGCCAAGGGCATGTCCTCCCAACATACCAAAAGTCGCCCTTTTCCAATGAATTACAAATTGCAAATTACGCGTGCTTTATAGAATAAATACAACGGACTCTTCTATATAATATCTAGCGCATTGTTGATAAGTTTACAACACACATCGACATGCGGCGCCTCACGTTGTCTTGCGTAGCGCTTTGGCGTGAACGCGGCTTGATATCAGTCTGCCATATTTTGCAAAGTCTACCAAACAAGCCACTTTATTTTAACTTTAACTGCCGTTTTCCTGGTGGACTTTTACATCTTATGTACCGATAGAAACAAGAAAGAATACAACGCAGCGGTCAGCCATAGTCATCCCGAACTGTAGACAACATTGCCGCAATTTATGACACAGTTAAGATGAAATTGTAAATTTTATAATGTTCTGTAGAGTATTCACTCATGTTTCCATTGGTACAAAAAGCATCAAAATCCTCCAAGAAACACGGAAGTTATAGTCAAAAATAAAGCGGCACGTTTTTGTAGACCACGGTATATAGACCTACACTGATAGATCCAGCCAACAACACGCTGGAGACTAGATCCATTAGCCTATACGTATAGACTGTAGACGGCAAGGTGCTGTGACGCTAGTATTTTTGCTTTGGCTGCCAAATACCACAATAAACCTGACATTGTTCGTTCTAGTGTTGCACGTATTAAGGACAGTTTTTGGTTTTATTTTTCTGAGTTAGTTTAACTTGTGTTATTCGTATTTTTGTATCTTTTTGTAGTGTTGTGTGTGTTTTGTCATGTATTTTATTGTTCATGCTGCATTCGTGTGTATTAAACCGACGGTGATTACAGAATTCACTTGCAAGTCACACAACTGAGCAATCAATCAATCAATCAATCAATCAATCAATCAATCAATCAATTAATCAATCGATCAAGACTTTAATATAAGTTGACAAACCGCAACGAGACGGTAAAATAATCACATTAGCTAAAAACGAGATTAAAATAAGATGAACAATGTCCAACGATATACACACATACGATGAATGCGAATTCAATAAACGTCTTTAAAAATCATTCTGGTTATAAAATTTCTGTCTGTGATTGATAAGCCTTTTGCGGTTAGCGCGAGATTGTGACGCCTTAGCCTGAGGTTATATTTAATTTTAACGTATTAAACGGTGTAGAACGTGGTATTTGTCGTGTAAAAAAGATTGTCGTCGTGAGCAGCTCTTCAGTGATGCCGTTTGTCTATAATGTAGACTGATGATAGGCTTCATCGTCTGCTGCTTCAGAATCTCACGCAATATCGTCGTACCAATTCTAAGGCCCGTTCACACTGCCGAACTAAACTGAACTGGTTTGAGTTCAGTTCGGCATCCGGTGTGAACTCAACTATAGGCGGATGCAGTGCGTAACGCCCACGTCGGCGCGTTGAAAACCTCACTGAAAACATTTCTGATCAGATAGACCTACTGACTGTAACACTGGGCCCTTAGATGCGCACCGCGGTAATCGTTCTGTCGAAGCAGCACCAATCTGACCCGCGTCACAGTCTGGTTTGTTGGATGCAAGCGCGGACCGATGCTGATTACATCATTTGCCGCTAATGCTCCGCCCTGGTAGAGATAGGCCTATGTGCAATTACAACAGGTTGATGATACTGACTTGTCTAGGTGGAAGACGCTGTGGAACGCCAGCGCTGACTGCTGCTCTCGTACGACAGAGATGTACGTGACCGGTCTGCCTAAAAATTGAAATCCACAAAGTCCCCTCAGATGCGATGTCGGCTAAATAAAGAAATCCACGAAATCCACAAACTGTACGAAATCCACATATTATGTTTATCACTCTTACTAGTATATACCATTGTTTTATCATTGTAATTGCGGTTTGTCGATTATTATTAATAAACGAATATACGACATTGGCAGTCCACGAACCAGCAGCCTAATTGTTTTGTTATTGATATATTGTGAATGTGTCTGCTTTTTTCTGTAGCGTTTAATAAACGCGTTAGTATAACTCTGACTGTCATCTGTCTCTACACGTGTGTTAGATTTCAAGGTCAAAGATCAAAGTCGGTGGGGGGAAGTATATGCGCTCTACTGGACGCCTTTCTAGTTACATGAATTAAACAAAATCATTAACACTGAACAGTTATTTGCAAAGAGAACACGAAAAAGTGTCTACTCTCAATCCTCCCCATTTTACGGTATATTTCAACCATCCTAACAAGATTGATTGGGATTAGGCCTCCTGATCCAAAATCCACACCAGTAACAGTAGGCCGTGGGCATTCTGTCTCTTCTCCTCGTCCGGTATGTCATGTCGCTGAATTACGTAAGTATTTTGTGTCCCGTAAAACTCAAGGTCAATGCTCAGTGCTTGAGCCTAAAACGCAGCCGTTATCTGTCTTCGTTAAGCACAACAGGGTATAGGGCCTAAAGCATGCCGTGCGATAGCAGATTGCAGCTGTATCCAGGACTCATCGGCTACATTGTAAACGCTTTGTCAGTGCTCGCTGGCAATGAAGATAAACACTTACAGCACAGTGCAGCTTCGCAGGCGAACACACCTGTTAGGACGTCACGTGACCTTTCCCGTCGTTATCGAGGTGAGCTTGGGCGGACCGCGCAGAAACAGGTAGGACCTGGAAACCTTTTCATGGCGTCAGTTGCGTCCCATTCATCATTGTCATTATTGCACGCCGCGGCGGCGATCGCACTGCAGTCCGACACGCCAGCCTACTAGACAGGCCTGACTGACTCGACACTACAGCAGCCACGTTAATTGAAACGACAGGTGCCGTATCGTGGGCACTAGGGATGCACGCGACTTCGGTAGCTCTCGTCAATTTTGAAACAAATCGTGAACATATAACACAACTACAGTGTCTATCTAACAAACTTATCAAGTTTAAAGTTTAATTTTTAGACCGCATCGCAGCAATAGTTAGATGCCGCCAATTGCGACAGACGGGAGTAGCGTCGTCTCTTTTATCACGTTCGTGAGCCCTGCAAAAACCGCTGAACCGGTTGAGATGGCGCTTGGGCCCAAGGAACCATGTATTGGATGAGGATTCAGATTCCCATGGGAAAGACGCAATTTTGGCGGTTGTTCGGCCCACTGAAAAACATTGCGAGTCACTGCTGCGGTGTACGCAGCAAAAGATAATGGCATCATCAGCGCGACTACTGCAGCCGACTGCATTGCTCCTGACTGGCCGGTGTCACATTGACTTTACCACAGCGAAAAATTTGCCCATGCGATACGGCCTCTCGATAGAATTCTTTGACCACTTGTAAAATGCTGATGGCTTCGTGTTCCCCAGGGGCAGTGGGGGACACGAAGATCGAGCGCCAACGGCACGAGTCGGCGAGGACCGATGCGTCGAGGGAAGTAGGGTCTGGGGAGGGGTTCCCCCTCTCTAGCAGGGAGGGTCTGGAGAGGGGACCGTGCCCCATCCCCATTTTTTAATTTTTCGCATGTAATGGTAATTTGGTGGAGGGCCAGTTTCTCTCCATGGTATTCAGAGTTTCGGACGTCCATCAAATAAAAGGACACATCTGTAGCACACTGCCATTACCAATCTGCATTTTGCACGGCTTCACAAAACGCCGATTCCCAGCCAACCCTTCTTATCTTTGCATAGCCTACCATGCACCACGTACAGAATCACTACATACTACACAAGCCATCAGCATTTTAGCTATACTTATTAACCGGTGTTTATTTTCCACTCCACATGATTATGCAACGTTTACATCACTCCATGGTAAACGTATGCGCAGTAGCAGTTTTCATCGTCCGACGATTTGTTGTAAACACGGCTGGCCTGTTTGCCATGTACTTAACATCCTGTTGAGGTCCACTGTTTACGTGCTCAGAACGTCTTGATCACTTATTACGCTGGCTGATGCCGTTATTAATTTGTTTGCTGCATACACCGCAGCAGCGACTCATAATGCTTTTCAATGGGCCAAACAAACCCCAGAAATTGCCCATTCCCCTTTGGATCTTGGCATCTCGATCGCTTCAGCCGTTTTTGCACGTGTCACCCACGTGACCAACAGACAGACCATGCACGCTACTCCGTCTGTAGCAATAGGACACATCTTGTTATTGCTGCGATGCGGCCTAAAACTTCAACTGCTTGTGAAATTATAGCACAGTGTAGTAACGACATCGGTGTCCAACAGCTGTTTTTGTAATCATAGGTAGATTTAAGGGGCCAATGGTACGGCCTCCCAACAACCAAAAGTCGCCCTAATGTAATGGTCAGGCGTCTGTCCGTCTTTCCCGTCGACATACTCACCGTGACTCACAAGGGGCAGCATGCGACGCGGCCAGCGTGGATTTCGGCCCGACAGTGAGGAGGACCGACATACCTGTTGCATTTACTTTGTCGTTATATAGGCCTACACCGTGTACTTTTTATGAACAAACGAAATGACAACAATGACGCCTTTTTACCAACGATCACTGAAATCAACCCAGCCGGTTAATTGTCGTTAAAAAACGGCATTAAATTGCGAATTAGCGTCATGTTATTTTGGCTCACCAGGTTCATATTCTGTACTTGGCGACAATTAAATTTCAAGCCAGCCACGGACAAATATATCTCGCAAACACAGCAGTCGTAACTGTCGATTTTCTTTCAAGTTACGTTGTTACGTTTCATGCTGATGATAAAGCCAACACAATCACAATGCTAGCGTCATCAAAGCTCTCTGCATTTTTCAGAAATCAACATACCACCGGGTAGTTCACCTGACGAAACTCGAAAGTGCATACACGTAGCTGCTGCCAGCAGACAAAACAATCGTGCAATATCAACCCGACATCGATGTGTCTCGTCACAGTCTCACTGAAGGTAGACTCAGTTGGTTTGCAATTTAACGGCGCCTTCAACAGAATTTTGGTCATATCGCGCCTTTAAACTAATAATTTGCCGTGAAAACTTGAAGGTAGAATCATCATATGCACTGGCAAAATATCATTTACACTTGCACCGTTGTCAATATTTGCTATATAATTAAATTCTCCTAAAATGGTCGACCTCTTGTCACAAGTCCGACAAATCATCACCACGATGGTGCATTGTAATCAGTTCCCACCAGACGGCGCTGATCTCCAACTGTCTGCCGTCAGCCATACACCGCCAAAGCTGCAAGATGACGGACCGGACACAAGGGTATTGCGTTGCGTCGTTCACCTTCCAGTTGTCGTCCGTACCAAATTACATTGCTCAGTGACAGAGGCAATGTGTTGCCAGAAAGAAACATCTCCGAGGTTGTTATGCAATGATGTTCTGACTGGTAGTTCAACACACGTCAGTCAGCATGTCAACAATCATCGGCCTAACGCCGTACCATTACGCCACTGATCTTTACTGCTCAGGAACCAGACACAATAGTCTACCTAAAACACTATGGCAAACAATACAGTTCTGTCTAAGACGGACAACAATCGCTAGCAGTGACAACAATAATAAACATTCACCAATACAGAATGCAGTCACTACTGAGCAGTGTTCGAGAATACGTATTTTTTAGATTTGAAAAACACGACTTTTTACATTTTTAAAAAATGGGTATCAACCTGTGTTCGAGAGTACGTATTTTACGTTTTTTTTCAAAATCCAAAAAACATGACTTATGTTTTTTTTTTAAAAATTGCTGCACACGTTTTCCCGAAAACTGCTATTGAATACCTGCTTTCGTGAAAGTTGCCTTTTAACTGAGCAACCACAACCATTACCATCTGCAACGATGTGTTAAAATACTACTTTCTAACACAAAGGCATGAAAACTGTACAAAACTTACCATTAATGTTGACCACTGACAATACATTTGTGATAAATATATTCCCAGTGGTCACATTATTCATACGACAAAAGACGCTGTATAGACACACTTCGAAAATACTTTACCTTACATTTGAGTTTTTATTGTATTGCACTGTACGGATAGTACTGTACTGAATGTTTTTTTTCTTTTCTTCTTTTCCATTTTTCTGCACTTGTTGCGAATACAGCTATAGATTGACGGATTAGTGTGGTTTGACGAAGATGGTGTTTTGTTAGATGAAATGCAAAGAAACGACAGACAGTAAATAATCCAGTGATTGAGTGAACAGTTTGTCCTAATCTACACAAAATAGGGTCATTTCAGCAGTACGTTCTCTTTCACAAGTCCAGACTGCCAACGAATTTTCAGCAAGCGGCAGCAAAGCCATCGATTACTCACTCGACGAAAAACAGCAAAAGCAGCAGAGTTCCAACAACAGACATTCCGTCGATGACTGATGTAAACTAAAACAAAAACAAACATGTCGGCAGACAAGAAGTCAACTAATCAACACTTTTTAAAATCAGGGTGAATGTTATGTAATAACTTTTAAGTGCATTATTTTCATTTTCTCACTGTCAAAAACCAAATGTTCCGTCATCTTTGCAAGTAAGCATAAGAACCTGAGCTACTGCAGAGAGACCGAGTGTCACTATGTTACTAAATTCGTGCTATGTTTCACGAGCTAAGGGACTTATAAAGGTTTCAAATAGCAAAAGTGACCTTCAAGGTCATTGGCAATGGTGCCATTCGATAGGTCACGTGACTCTGAACACATCCCTTTTGTAGTCGAGTGGCCAACTCCGAGAAATATGCCTTAAAAAGTTTTGATGGCATTTTTTTCAGGAGTTGGCAATCATGCTAGTAAGTATCAGCATGACGACAGCATATACCGCTCAAGCATAGCTTTGCGCGGTAAAAACAAACGTAAACAAACAACGTATATAGTTTTTAACACTCAGCAGTAAAGATATTTAGCCGTTTCTGCTGCCGGCAGCGAAGTCATCGCTGCCTCACGGGACATACGATTTCACGATTTTGCTGACTTCGCTGATCTCATCACTGGCAGTCTGGACAGGCCCAACAACTTCTCCAGATCCTCAGCACATACATGTGCATGTTGAGATATAAACAGTGAGATGTACTACCACTGAAAACTAAAACTAACGTATACAACAAGATCTTCCTCAGAACTGGACATAACAACGAGTCTCACACACGCTGTGGATGCAGGCACCACCCTGTCGATCACCGTTCTATGACATTTCAAACTAGAAGATGTATTTCGACGACCCGACGTCGATATGGATGTCTTCGCCACCACAAACTTAGGCCTGCTGTGACCTTGACCTTTGACCTCCAGAATCTCATCAGGTCATCAGTACAGGCTGGTGCTACCAGCTTTATCAAAACTGTTCAAGCCGTTCATGAGATATCGGGTAACAAGATCTCACTGGATGTATGGACACTACTGGATGGCTAAGGCATAAAAGTCTACTTGGTTTAACTAATCAGCATGGTAATACAAATCTGATTATGAATCAGTTTATTACAAACGTATAACTAACAGACCAGCTAAAACTATCCTATCCAACTTTTACAATCTATTAAAAACCCACGAGAAAACTCATCTCATGATTCTACATTTACTGCTAATTGGGATGTCAACTGTAGTGATAGTGACAGTTAATTCATTAGTGTGTTAGTTGCTGGTTAACAGCAATTTCAACAGCATATGCTACACAACTACAAAAAAGCAGTTAACATTAAGATATAATGGCAACACAACGCGAGGCATGATACACCTATCGGACAAGAGTAAAAATGGCAAGGTTACTGAGACTCTGAGACTGAGTTGTCAACTTGTTTGTGACAAGCAACAGAGACAGAGAGGTCACCAATTAAAGCAGCAGTCACATATGCCCGCTTTTTCCAGTATCCTTAAATCAAAACGAAAACTGCTCACCTTAATTTTCCCTTTCGGTGCTGGGCTGATGGTCGGGTTATCAACCTTGGCCACGACATTATGCTCATAAATATTTTAGTGAAGTTTGGTGATGACTGGAAAAAACTTTTCAAGCTAGAGAACAGACAGTGCCAATTTGGTAGAATTTTGACAAACAGGTCCACAACAAAGTAAGTGAGGCGATATGACTGTGATATGACTGGTCGTTGAGCCTGACTGAGATATGTGCCAATAACTTATGCTATTAATTTACAAGACATTGTAATGCTGGGCAGACCTTATGACAGAGGTAGAGGTCTACAAAGTCATGCAATTTGGTGCAGTTGGCGGCAGCTTGCAGCAGCAGCAACGGCGTAGGTTATTTCTACTGAAGGCGTTAAGTTACAGCGTAATGTGCTCAGTTAGCCAGTGTCGGTCCACAGTATGTGCGTGTGTAAATCGAGAACTCTAAAAACGGACAAAAACTACCCAAGTAGGACAGCAGACAAAATTTGTGGATGCCACCTGTTGCAGGTGCTTCCATAACACATCCCACGATAACTGTCAAAACAATTTTTCTTGACACGATCTTCAGACAGCGAAGAAGATTAATCCATACATTCTAGAAGAGTTTCCTTGGGGTCTTGCCAGACAATCGCTTGAATATGGTATTGATGCAGTGTATTGTTGTCTGAATTGGCACTGTATGAAATACATACAGTAAACAAATGAATCAGCAGGTTTAATTTAACAAACAGGGCTGCACTAACAACTGACTAGCAGAGTGTGGTAATCAAAATTACAATAAAACCTATTACATGGAAACCGGGAATGACTTGAAAAGTAGAGACACACAATAATAAATAACAACCAAAGTGAACAAATGCGCACTTGCAGGGTGTAATGTCCAACACAAAACATAAGAGACACAGACCAATCTTGCTGTTGCACTGGTAATGACAAACTCAGAATAACCGGAACAATACCAAAGAAATGCCAAACATATACAAAGATGCGTAAACCTAATCATAACATTAGCAAACTGGCCAAGTTGGGAAAAAAACACAAAATAAGTAAAACCTAAACCGATGTTGCTGTGCACAGCTGATGTACACAATACACCACAGAACAGTTATGACACTCTTCCTACTTATCCTCCAGACACTCATCATTGCTCAGGAGCTGTCAACTGGAGGGCAGAGGGTCAAAAATAACTAAACCTACCATAATTCAAATAACAACAATAGGTAATATTTCACAGCCACTGCTCTCCCTCGTATTTGCATAAAGTCGAGAGAGTGGACACGTCATTTCTACAAGATAATTTTGACAATTACTATACATGTATATGCTGTGTGTTTTTAACCATAACTAGATATAATAAAGGTTCTCATTTTGCACCTCATTCATAAAACACAGTGACCAGTGATTAATAACTGTAAGCAAACACTTGTAGTCTGCTACGTGTGTGAACTGAAGACCACAAAATGCAAAAGGATGAACACAAGTCTCCGCTGCCACTGACAGACCCGCGCGACGCAGTGCCTTGCGCCCATCGTGCTGTACACATGTCGACGGTCAGTGTGATAAACAGTGACCGATGACGGTCACCAGTTTACCACACTGACCGTCCTCCACCTAAGTGACAGCAACTGAGATGATCAGCCGTTCCAGAGATATGGTTGGTGCCCACCAAAATTTAAATGGCTCACATGACCTAACCACGCCCATTTCATGGACAGTTTGCCATCCATGCTACTGTCAACCTACCTACCAAATTTGAAGTCTCTATCTCCACTCACTATGAAGATATGAAAGGTGATACAAATGTCAAAAAGGGGTGGTTTGGAGTAGTTAGGGTTATTCAAGGTCACTGCAACTAGCACCAATCGATAGAGCACATACGAGCTCCTATCTGCATTCCATAGTAACTAAGTCCCTGTCTTGCACCGTTTCTGAGATGCAGTGACATATTGGTAGAAAATCACTGAGTGTAACCTACACCACCTCTATATGGCATGCCCATAGGGGGTGACCTCATTGAATTTCGCCGAGATTTTTGGCATCAGAAAACTAGAATCCTGGGCTATCATATGGCACTGTTTGTGTGATCCTACATTTAGCCGTTTAGGTGCAGTTCCGGCTTGTGACAGACAGACAGACAGACGGACGGATGGACAGACACATGTCGACAGCATATACCACGCTAGCATAGCTTCATGCCGTAAAAACATATGATTAACAAATACAAACAAAACAGAACATTTTAAATGGTTAATACTTTACACAGTTAACCAAGAAAGTTAATACTTTACATAGTTAACCAAAAACAATCATAACAGTACTAAAAGTGACATCAAATATGTGCAGTTTCTAAAAGATAATTTCCACAATTATGGTATATTAGTTTTATCCTTTTTTGGCTGAAAATGTTTTACGATTTTTGAACATAAATAAAAAATTTGGAACTAAAGTAGCACGCCTATTTGCAACTCGACGTAGAAAAACAAAGTAAGCAAACAATGGAAATTATTAATAAATTAACTAAAAAATCCAGCACTTGGATGATTACAGTGATTTTTCGGCCACTGCCTAGTCCAGTATGAGCATAATTCAAGAAACAGTACATAATACATTGGAGACTCACATTTGCAGCATAATTAGGTTTAACTAATGGCAAATAACTCCAACAATTACAGCAGAAAAACAGTTCAGCCTTGCAGAAATAAAGTTCCCCATTAAACTACATGCTATGGCAAAATGTACCCTCACAACAACCACAACAAAATATCTACTAATCACTGCAAAACATCATTCCGAGACAGAATGAAACATGAAGTGATTACCGCATGGACCTAGTAACAGCGCAGAAACAATGACGAAACACGACTGCTTCTGACAGTGCCTATTGTAAACAAAGCATTAAAGCCTTGAAGATTAACTACAAAGGTGTTCTTCACATGGAATCACAATCACTGATTAAACTGTTCTGGCATTATGTATGAAATGTCGTCCCACGGATGGCGATACAGTCCTTGTTTCAGTCGCTTCTGATCCAGGTAGTGACCTGTCACACAGCAAATGCACTGCTACAACTCCTTCATCTGCAAATAATCTTCTACTACAAGCAAAACAGCACTGCACATGTTCAAAACAGCACATGCACAGTTCATACAGAATGACGTTAGTTACTGACACTGGTTAGTTTTACCTTGTTCACCACTATCATCTTCATCTCATTGGCCTTTTTCCCCAAGTGAATCTCAGTTATCTGGTTGCGTGGTGACTTCGCGGTAGGGCGTTGGACTTGTGATTTACAGGATTACCAGCCGGTCCGCTTTCACGTAATATAGGTCAACCCAGCGTTGCATCCCTCCGGTGTCACTAAATCAAGTACCTGCTTCGGCTGGGGGTAAAGGCGGGACTCTCACCACTGCCGGGTGGCAGATAACACTGTATGATCCCATATGGCATGTGAGTTTCCCGTAGCACTGAAAGCTAAGTTGACGCTAACTGCTATACACTGTTTACTTTTACTTTTTTACCAGGAACCTGATCGGTTTACCAACATTCACTATAATTCCTGTTTACCAGACTGGTTGCATTCTGCTACAGTTCGTGACAACATACTGTGATTCTAATGCAGTGACTACAAAATGCGATTGCTACTGCAGCCTCTGAGCAAACAATCGCCATGATAACTGCCGAACTCTCTGCAACGACTGTGCAGAGATATGAGCAACGTTCCCTCTAATGTTTTGCTCTTATGAGTGGCGTAGTAGGCTGTCGGTGCAGTAAAATTGAAGGGCTGAGCAAGCTAAAATTATGCCTGTAACCAGTTTAATAAATTAAACTCCATTTAGTATTAAATTTTAACCTGTAATGCACATCGTAACATTACTACTTACAATCACATCCATCACTGTAACTTACAAATATTTTTAGGTGACATTACTACAGATCTAATGTTTCTCACGATTTAAAATTCAAAACAGATGCTGTCTGAAGAAAGAAACGCTACAGTTTTTCACTCATCCTTGCGTGATGACCACAGATGACAAACTTTGTCCACAACGCTAAGTGGAGGCCGGTGGGCTGCACAGGGGGCATGATATGAGAATTAGATGGCCCTCACCGACACTGACAGGCCTCCACTGGATGCGTGCACATCCAAAACAATAATGTCCATTCTGTAATGTAGATACGAAATTTGTTGCTGTTCTGTTGATCAGTTCAGAATAAATAAGTCATTTCAAAAGTTGCACACGGAAGTTTGAAACTCGTATGTGACAGGTTCACGAGAGCTACACAGCCAAACAGTTAAGAGGGAACGTTGGATTGAGTCAATTACGACTACAGAAACCATACGTGACGTCCATAATTACAACAAGTGGAATTTAACAGCCAATCAGTGCAGCTGTTGCTGCAACGTCATAAATAACCAACTGCCCTGATAACAGAATTGTGTAGTCACTATCACCGGTTATCAGCAACATCTAGCATGACAACATCAATGAGTCGACAAAAATAAAAGTGATACTAATGATAAGCAGTTCATCTTCAATTAGTCAAAAAACTCAGAAAGATGCTGCTAACCAATAAAGCCAATACTTCGACCAAGCACAAACAGTCCGTTCAGAGCTCCAATCTCAATGTACTCGGTTGCTTCCTCCCTGTCAACCGCACATAGTACGTCACCTCAGACACAGTTACACCAATGATCCGAGCTACTGAAAAGTTAGTTAGTTGGAGTTAGTTAGTTGGAGTTTAACGTCCCTTTTCAGCACAAATATAGCTATATCAAATAAAGGTCTGAGTGGAGAGCTATCCCTACCCAGTAAAGAAAGGCCAGCGATATATTAACCTCAACCTTAACCTGGCCGCCTTTTTGTTCAGCAGCCACTCAAAAATGGAAAGGAATCGAGAGGCTCATTTAAATTATGACGCTAGCGCTTACAACACGGGGAGACAACTATCACACCACAAAACAAAACTAAATCAAATACAATAAAACAAGCATGCATCTTTAACTAACAAATAGATATAACACAAAATCAACACACAAAAACCTAAAGCCAGGTTTAGTCGCTTCCTACGACATTTGGCCTGGAAACGGAGTGGGACTATTCTGGTAGAATGAAAATTGAAAAAGGACGGAAAAGCAAGAAAATAGATGAAGCGAGTAAGAAAGAAAGGGAAAAAGTAAAAGATACTAAAAGATAGAGTAAAGGTGGGAAAGTGAAGGGATAAGGGGGAGGGGGATTGCCCCGGGACCACATGGGGTGAGCTACCAACAAAATGACCACAGAGTACCAATTAGAACTGTTGCAAACAAAGTATCAATTAAGACCTGGTGAAACAGCCACAGTTACGCAGCAGATCGACCATGGCAACGCCAATCAAACCATCCACATTCAGTATCAGATTCGGCTTCTGCAAACACCACAAACTTCTTAACTACATATCATTAAACAAAACAGATAATATTTACTTATTGCAATCAGTGTGTCAGTATGCAAAGATGACAACTGCAATGACAACCACAGCACGGGCAGAATTTTTTTGTGTCTTTCTGCATATTCTGTTCTTTACTTTGTCTCTGGTATGGATGTGAAGTATTGCAATCAGCATATATGTATGTCTGTCTGGGTTTGTCTGTCCACTCGCATATGTCAAAAACCCACATACAAATTTCACCAACTTTTCTGTAAATGACTCGGTCCTCCTCTGATGGCAATGTACATTATTTACTTCCAGTTTTGTGGATGATGCTACATTGTTACATAATGGAGTGAATGGGCCAAAATCAAAGAGCTTTTGTCCAGTTCGCCAGGTGGCGGCATCGATGGCGAAGTGTGCCGTCTCCGACTGCATCTCGTTGTTATTCTGAGTTCGGTTGTCATTATCAGTGCAAATTTACTTGCCGGGAAAATAAACGACCGCATGTAGTGCATAAGATGCGGCCTACTGTTACAGATGTCGCCCGTAGCATGATCTGTGTGTCTGTGTGTTGATCACACAAATGTACTGTGCAAAAACGGCCAGACAACACCCAAAATTGCCCATTCCCGTGGGGGGATCTTGATCCCTATCTCCTATACGGTTCCTTGAACCAACATGAGTCAGCCTCCCACCCGATGGCATTGCCATTCTCAATTGGTTCAGCCGTTTTTCCACAGCACATATGTGTGACCAACAGACATACAGACCACGCTATGTGCAACATCTGTAGCAATAGGCCGCATCTCATGCAGTGCAGGTAATGCAGCCTAAAAACGAAAGCCTGGCTTTGTCACCTTCAACAATATCTGAAATCAAAATGTGACAAAACTATTCATATGCCGTGAGCCAGCAGGAGATCATTATGAAAAATCTTTCATCAGACTTTCCAATCAACACAGCACAACAGCAATCATGCAACAGAATGACAACAAAAGACTGAACAAACCTTTGATGTGGTGACCAGTTCAACCTGGCAGGCATAGTCAGTGAGAGGCGTCGATGGAAAGTGCTCCTTCGCAAAATTCTTCAGAATTACGACACGCATATCAGGGTTGTTAATCTACACAAAATGCATCAATGCAAACAAATAGGCAAATAAATGCTATTTTCTGCAACAATAGATTGCATCGTAAAATAAATTAGCCCTGTACGGGACTTACGGTCGACTCTTCATAACTGACGTTCCTGCCAACTTCGAAGTTATGTGACACAAAAACTAGGCCAAATATAAAAATCTGACCTGATCAAATTTAGATATTGTGCCCTAGTTTAAGAATCCGTGGTCAGTTGCCAGCTCCCACTGTAAATGGCGGAGGAAATTGGAAAAGGCCGGATTTCCAACTTTGAAGGGCTCATGACCTTGACCTCAGATCGGGTCATACTGCATACCGTCGTGCATCACTCATCGACCTCTATGTACATGCCAAATGTTATTGAAATCAAAAATTATTTGTGGACAAACGGACGTACGCATGCACGTACGTACGTACATATGCATGTACGCACGGACGGACATCTGAGACCGGCTTTATTAGGTCGACTCTGTCGATGAGTCGACCTAAAAAGGTAAAGGTTTACGATACTCATTACTGAGTGCTGGGCGCGGAGCTGATCACGGTGTACAGGCAGTCAGCAAGCAAGTCATACACCCGGCGGTAGGCTGACATTACTTTCCGCCAGGCCTCCAATTACCTTCCCAGCTGCAGAGCATCAGTGCCCCTTGGCTGGTACGAAGTTATACTGCTTGGTAACAGAGGCACATACGTGTGAACAACTTGTCCAAGGTTTTTATGCAGCTTTTGCCTCAAGTATAGAAATTGAACCCACGACCTGTTGATCGCTCTACCCATTGCGCCACCCAAGTTGCATCGTACGTTCACTGATATAAAACAGCACAACACTTAATACTACTAATTTCAGTATGGTGTCTATCGGTCACACTGCGGGCTGGGATTTGCGACTGGCATTAGCCGAGCACACGCCACAGCGGCAGGCATGCGTGGTGCAGCTGCAGATCGCAGACTTGTGGTATCCCTGAGCCGCATCGCGGGGGAGCGGAGCATGCAGTGTGACAGTAGATGGGTTGGTCTAGGGCCAAGATGACTTCAATGCCCCAGAGTCGACGTGGATACCTTTGCCACCTCGACGGCCTGCTGTGACCTTGTCCTGTGACTTCCAGCATCTAATCAGGTTATCAGTAAGGGCTAGTGAATATTCACTGTAAGTTTCATCAAGATTGCTCAAGGTGTTCATGAGATATCACGGTAACAAGATCTGTCCGGACAAACAAACGAATAGATGAACGTGGTGGACGGACAGCCCCAAAAAACATAATGTGTTCACTGACATGATCAGGCGGCAAAGGTAAAATTATTAGATGGCAAGACATTTCACCGATTTGACTCTATGTCCGATGCCCATGATCAGTTCTCCCTTCTTGCGCTTGCTGTTGACAAATTCCATTGGAATTATTCCAGCATCGTATGCCTCGCTGAACTCCTTAGCAGCTGCATCTAATGCGCCGCCAAATCGGTCACCCTGCATACAAACACAGCCTTGTCAACATAGGGATCTGTATAAAACAAGTAAATAAGTAAGCTTTCAAGCAGGGTTGTTAACGATACTTTCAAATAGTATCGCCGATATCAATACCGATACTTTTTGTCAAAAGTATCGACGATACCGATACCGATACGTTCGCGAAAAGTTACCGCGATACTTTTGCCGATACTTTTATCGATACTTTTTGTTG
>Ga0209363_1000286_pt1 | contig 18336 bp, 9 predicted proteins | sample WorMetexBAHAMAS3_FD_187385 | JGI IMG/M metagenome (GOLD analysis project Ga0209363, IMG submission 187385) | Marine gutless worms symbiont microbial communities from Max Planck institute for Marine Microbiology, Germany - Inanidrilus exumae... | ecosystem: Host-associated > Annelida > Digestive... | reverse complement strand
ATTATATAGGTGTGCATATGATGTGCACAATTATGATGCACAACAGCACAGAGCTGGTCAAATAATCTCCCCTCTTACCCTCCAGACAATCACCACAGCTCAGATGTTGTCTGTTGGAGGGGAGGGGAGAGTACTTTGCAGCGGCAAGCCGCGCCAGCCCACATGCAGCAGTAGCTAGGCTAGCCTGGTAAGCCGATGTCACGTGACCCGCAGACCGTCGCTCGCACTATAAAAGCTATCGACGCTCCAAGAAGCGTCATAATCAGTAATCACAGTGACACGCCCGTGGTAAGCTCAAATATAGGAAAAAAACACGAGCAACACGGCTCGTGGAGCTTACGACAGCTTGCGAGCAGCCACTGTGTTTGTGAGCTCACTAATAAAACAAAAAGCCCAGCGGTATTATACGAGCCAGAATTAGCGCCGCTGTAGTTAAATGTCGCGAAAGGATTGTGTTAAATTACCGTACCGTGGTCATGGTGGAAACTGCACAACAACGTCGGCGTTGGGAATTGACACGTTAATTGCCAACATTCTAGTTTGACTTGACACTGCGGCTCGTGCGTTACGTGACTCACTTACGTGACTGTAGTGATAGAGCCAGGCAGGAGCCAGGCTGCCAGAGACCCTATGAATATTAATAACATGCCATGCACCGTCATTTTTGTTACTCAAAGTGCGATTATATTTTTTTCAAAAATAAGTTTATATATTAAATCATGCAAATGCATCATTTGTGCTTTGTATAATTTCGTTTAACTTACTTTTGGATTTATTTACGGTTCGGGCAAGTGACGGCCGGCTGGTCACTCAATTATGTCAAGTGGCGTCGGGTTGATGTTGACGGTTTAGGTAGTTGTCGGGATTTTTTTGGTCGAAGATCGAAGGAAGAGGAGGGTTAGGGATGTAGGGTTTACAGATGTGGTGTTTTAACAGGGCGTGGAGAATCATCCTGGCGCGGATAACTGGTCCTGAATCGCACTGAAGACGAGGCGTCGTTGTTAGATGTGTCAGTCGGCCGCCATAGCGCACTGGCCCAGGCATCCCTCCTCTGACGTTGGAAGTCGCTGTTGTGACCTAGTTGTACATCGAGACTGGCTTTCGCATCGAATCTTTCGTCGAAGGTATTCCTTAAAAAATAAATGGCCGATATTTGGATTGGGAACCACACACTTCGGACCCAAGACACTTCGGCACTGGTTTGGTGGGTCCGATCTGTCCGGACACTTCGGCACCAGTGCTGAAGTATCCAAAAGACAGTTCGGACCGAAGTGTCTCACCCCATTGTCAGAAGTGTTTCACCCCAAGGACTGAAGTGTCGTGCCATATTTTGGGTTAAGTTGACTGTATCACTATTTCAAAAGACCTACACGAATAGTCGTCTGTATAATTCTGATGACTCACGAAAATCATTTACATACATTTCTTCATTTGGTGAAAACAGTGTAATATACTCTTAAGCTCTAGAGCACTCCGTTGCTATTAGGCTGTTTTTAGCGACCGGGTATACCCGCCCACAGCATATACCTATCGCTTCTTGCAATTACCTTTCTTTGGAGGCACAAATCTCCATAATTTAATTGAATAATATTATATACGCAACGTAGTGTAAAATGCAACAGAGTTATTATATACACAACGTTGTGCAAATGCAACTAATTCTTATATACACAACGCTTTTTACTAAAAATTTGTTAACTCTGTTATTTCGTCTTTCTGTTATGCCCACAAAAGACCTAGCCCCTTTTTCTTATTATATCCCCACAAAAAACCCTCTTTTCAACGATAAAGTATGAACTTACTATCGAATTCTTGTCAGCAAACGGGTAAAAAGTCAGAAAACGGAAAAAAACGGGCCCACCCCCGAACCCCGCTACCGCGCCTCCGCAAAAATTTCTTTTATTATTGCGATACTACTTTTTCATCAGTGTCGACGAAATGCGCGTAAAAATATCACCGTTACTGTGTCGGTTAGGGTTAGTGTTACGGTTAGGGTCAGTTTAGTTTTATTTGTTAGCACTAACACTTTTGGTGCCGACATTGTGTATATAAGATATTAGTTGCATTTGCACAACGTTGTGTATATAATAAATCTGTTGCATTTTACACAACATTGTGTATATAATATCTGGAAAATTAATTACCATTTTTACACAAACTAAGATTCGTTACAACTAGTTTTAAAGCCACGTGACCTCAGTAATAGTCGCACCTAGTAATGACTGGCTTTCTGGGGTCTGGGCATGAATAGACATTTTCAATGTAATTTGATTATTCGACCTGGTCGCTCATCTCAGCTTTGGGCGAATAGTGGATTTACCCAATGGACCCAAAGAATGGCCTTTACGCGGTCGGCTATAACTCCACCAAAGGTGAACTGATTTGGATGAAATCTGGAATAGTGTGAGCCAAATGTTTGGGGCCAGCCCTGGCAGATTTTTGGCACGATCCACGCAGTAGCCACAATTTGACAGGAAGCTGAATTTTTTTAGGTAAATAATGCACGGTTTAGCCGATTTCCAGTCGGACAAATTTTACGACATTTCAACACAACAACGTCAATCGGGGTTGCCATGTAAACTTTCGGAACATAATTTTGAAAATTCTACCATAGGGGTCGTTTTCGAAAGAAAATTGCTCAAAAATTTTCCAGATTTTGTGACTTCAGGCCGTCATAACTCCGCAGTGGTTACAAACGCCTAAAAAACACCGGCGCATGGTCCCTCAGCAGATGATTGTGTTCAGCACAATACAGCCTTTTAGTTCTACATCCGATTGATTCACTCAGCTTTTCTACTTTTTTTCTGATAATTTTTCCATTTATAATGAATAAACGTGTAGGCATATTTTTGCATTTACTGTAAGCGATAAATGCTTTCTTCCAGGTCAGACCGCTATAGTTACTAGGCTGTATTTTTTATGTCCGAGCGATTCGCTCTGCGTTTTCAACTGCGGTTTCTGACAATTAATTCTTGCTAGTATATGTAACGTATAAATGTACATCTATGCATATTTTTTCATTTACTGTAAGCACTAATATACAAATTTGATGCTTGCTGTCTTATCTGCACTTTTTTGTTTTTGACCACACACAGAAAGTGCCGCCATTCAACTGGTTCAACACATACTGTAGGCATACAGGAACAATTAGGCCTAAATTTGCCTCGGCAAGAAACATTAGGCCTAAGCCTACATTATGACTAGCAACAAAACATTTTAGCATTACAAGGTGGATTTCAAGCGTATGCATTACATTTTATATGCCTGAAATGTTTAAGCTGTCTGTTTGTCACCTGTGCTAAGTTATGCTATAGGTCGAATTCTGTGGACACTTGGCACTAGTGCCGAACTGTCCCGAGCCTAGGACCGAAGTGTCCAAGCCTTGGGGCTGAAGTGTCCCAGCCCTAGGACCGAAATGTCTTGTTGTTGAAGTGTCTTGGGTCTGAAGTGTCTGTCAGCCTTTGGATTCAGTAATTATATTCAGCAGGCACAATGAATGATGATCTCCTAAGATTGCATTCTGAGTAATCTCATATTTTGCTGTAGATGGATGCTGTTGAAATCTGTCAAGATGGTATACCTATTCCTGGTCATACAGTGGAGACAAGTGTATATGGTGATGCCAAGATCAGCCCAAAAGTGGAAAAGAAGAAAAAGAAAAAACGAAAGGCATCTGAAGCGGGTGGAAGAAATTTTTCGGGTAATTAGTGTCATATAAATACAGTAACAGTAGCAACATAAAATTTTTGGCACCAGTCTAGTTCTGCACGTAACTGTCTGACCATAGCTACAGTAACGTCATACAAGCTACTGTTAGAACGTATCCTAAACAACATTTATGACGTTATTTGTTGTCTGTGGATGTACGTGTGTTCTGTAAAATACAATTGCAGATCTCTAAACACAAACATGTGTTAACGAAAGTTACGCCAGCCGATGCGCACTGTAGTGCAGTGCATGTAATACAATATTAAGGTTTGCAAGTATTCAGAGCATCAGCACATCACAGAAAACGATTACATGGAGAAAATGGAAGCAGGCCAGTAATTATAGAGACCATTTTTGAAAGTGTTAACAGAATCAGCCTCCACTACATAAAAAGATAAACTATTCCTCATATTAACAATGCTTGAACCAAATAGATATTTACTCACATTATAGTAACAAGTAAATATCTATAATTTAAATTTATTACATTTACTTGTTCTGATGGCATGAAAAATAAATTAATTTTTGTTTTTACATCCATAATATGAATGAATGAAAAAATGAACAGATCTTAACTGAAATATGTTTTTGTAGACTGGTACGAAAGCACAGGTGAACTGCTTGGTGAGGGAGCATTTGGTCATGTAACTACATATCGTCATAATCGCACCAATACGGAATTTGCTGTCAAGGTAACAACTATCCACAAAACGTTTCATGAATATGTCAGATGCAGCAAAAAGAAATAGCCCCTTGTGTTTGCTAATGTTTCAGCTGCTGTGTGTTGTTTCAGATTTTTAAGCAATGCTTTACTTGGATATTTGGAGTTGCCGAGTATCATCTGGCTACCTTGGTATTTGGCAAAATTGTGCAGTTTCAAACCTATGACAACCTTGGAATGTTTTCAAAATGCATTTGCAGCGAAACAACAAAATAGCATGTTTAATTTGGAATTAATTTTGTCAACATAAATGGTACAGATGATAGACTGTTAGCAGGCTAAGTCTTCTTTGTAATTGTTGTGTGACTGTTTTAGTTCCTTCGCAGATTTTTTAATTCATCGATATGTATCTACATATCAAAACGTTTATGCACTTTGCACTTGGGTTGAGATGACATGATCTGTCAATCTTAATGGACCTATTAACAAATCCGTTCCTGATAACTTGCCACTCTACACTCAACAGGCATTTGCCTCAGCACGAAACATTAGGCATAAGCCTGCATTATAACTAGCAACAAAACATTTTTAGCATTACAGCGCTAAGGTGGATTTCAAGCGTATGCATTACGTTTTATACGCCTGAAATGTTTCAGCTGTCTATTTGTCACCAGCGCACAGTTATGCTATAGGTCGAATTCTGTGTCGAATTCGATTTCAGATTTCAACGAATTCTGTGGACACTTTAGCGCTAGTGTCGAACTGTCCCGAGCCTGGGACCAAAGTGTCCAAGCCAAGCCAAGTGTCCAAACTTGTGTGTACAAAATGACCTGCTATGCCCAGCTTGTGGTGAACAGGAGGAAACATCCTTCATTTTCTGTGTATATGTTGTGCCAGTGTGATGATATGGTATTGTATATTTATGGGGCTTACACCCTACAGCTCAAGGAGCTATGAAAAGTGTCACCGTGAAACGTCATAAGATTTTTGCCGATGTTGGTTACGTCAGGGATGCTCACCGAACTGAACCCAATATGTCCTTAACACTGATCTGTCTGCTAAGGTAAAGTAAGGTAAAGATGTGTGTGGTGTGAGACAATAAAGGTGGTGAGGCACCATCCATGCTGGTACCTCTTTTTCTTTTAGATGGTGCTCTATCACTTTTCTGGAGGTCCAGATGCTGGTAAAGTGTCATGTATAACTTTTTTTGATATGCATGAATTTTTTTCTAGCTCTGCTACTCGTGTTTTTTGGTATCACTACATATGTAGGCCTAATCTTTGTATTTTTTAATTGTGTGAATCATAAAATAATGTGGTGTGGCTATAATTTTGTCATTTTTGGTTACCTGTAGATGATTTTAAAAACCAAACGAAGCCGAATGAAAGTTCTAAAGGAAATTGAGATTCTGATACAGTGCCGTGGACATCCAAATATAATATATTTGTGCGAATTCTTTGAAGACAGCGATCGGTAATTCGACGTTTTAATTGTTGTTGTTGTGGTTGTCTATTATGTGTTGTTGCCTTTATGTAGTTAGCATTGAGATCATTTGTAAGTGGCTAGAGTGGATTAGATTAATGTGACTAGAAAGTATTGAAGAGTGCCTACCTCTGTAATGGCATATATTGACAGCACCATACGATGTATGTCAGTTGAGAAAAGTGGTGTATTATCTGTGAAAGGAAGTATATATTCAGGGTCCATATCGTCCAAAGATCGAATAAGCTGTTTCTTTTCCATGTGTGTCTTTTTTTAACAAATTTTATGAGAATTTGTCTACAGCTTTTAGAGTAATGCTGTAAATGATTACATTGCCCCTTTGTTAAGGTAGTAAGTAACATAATAGGTAATTATTACCTGTTGGTATTGACTGGATAATCTCTCTGACTTAAGTTGGGTTCTAGTGTCAACTGCACGTGTGAACTCTATATGAATATTATACACTAGACAGTTAGATAAGGAAGTTGAAATAAGTTGAAATGTAAACAAATCTAGCAAAATTTGTGATGCAAAATAGCTGAAGTGATGGTAATAGATATTAAACAAGTGTATGAACGTTTGACAGTTAGCTATTGTTGATTCACTGTTGATGTGTTTTTTCCAGAATTTTTATGATTTTTGAGAAACTTGATGGTGGTACACTTTTGCATAATGTATGGCGTCGCGGGCTTTTAAGTGAACATGATGTGAGTGAGGTTGTCAAGGACATTGCAGATGGCTTGTACTTCCTTCATCAGAAAGGTAGGATATTGACAGCTAGTTATTTATCTCATATTGAACTATTGACTGATGGAATTAGTGGTTTTAGGCTGATGAGCATTCAGTTTTGCTCTCAGAATTTCCACAGTGCCACATTTTCCATGGGGTGGAGGGGCAGGTCTGGTACCGTGGATGTCGTTAGGCACTTATATGTTGTAGGAACTGAAGAACAGCAATTACACAAGATATCACATTGAACTGATAAATAGGTCTTGTGGTGGTTGGTTAGTTTCCACCATGCTGTAGGTGCTGGCGTAATAACTTAAATGAGGCTCCCCTATCCATTCCCATTTTGGGTCATCGCTGAACAATAAGGTAACTAGGTCATGAGGTTACTGTATCGTTGGCCATTTGGCCATCCTTCACCTGGTGAAACTAAATCTCCACCAAAGACCTATTTTTATACTGAAAGGGGATGTTAATCTCCCAACCAACCAACGAGCAACATTTTACATTTTCCAACCTTTGCAACTGACCTTGCCGTAGCTGAGTAGTTATTTACACCTGTCAAAACTGCTTTTGATTCTTGCTGTCATCCATATGACTGGTCAGCATCATCTACAAAGAGACCTATCCGAAAGTGCTCTTGTGCACCAGAAAAAGTGCAACTTTGTATCTGCCCTGAGTGGGTTTCAGGAACTGTTAATTTTTGTTAGAACAGACCGGATCAGTCTCCTTACCAGGTGTTACGATAGGCCAGTTTTAGTATATTTATTTTTCGTTTCTGTTCATCATTTCTTGCTTGTCATTACTGTAGCCAAGTCTTTGGCTGGAAAGACCCTCCAAGGTGTCAAGAAGACCTCTTGCTTGGATAGGCATTTTGACAGTTCTTTATATAGGCAGAAGATAAATCTATGTGTTGAAGATGCTGTTAAACATGAGTCAACCCACTGTACGTGTGAGCATGTCTTAAACTTTCGAATTGGCGAGTGCACGGCACTACTACTAATGCTTTTTTCATGGCACTGCATATTGTACAAAAAAGAACCACAACAGTGATCATTACATACACTGTGCTGCTAGGGATTGCACATCGTGACTTGAAACCTGATAACATTCTCTGTGTCCATTCCGATCAGCTTGTGCCAATCAAACTGATCGACTTTGACCTGGCAAGCAGTTTTATGTTGGATGGCAATGGTTCTGATGTTGTTACAACTCCACGCCTTCGATCACCGGTCAGTGGCCACATGTACTAAGTACTGTTACTCATAGGGCTAATAATTATTTTTAAAATTGTTAACAGTTAACTTTTTAAAGATTAGTGCATAACATGTAATATACACTGGAAACCTATTTGTTCTGTTGTATTTTAGTAATTTCTAAGCTGGTTGAGACTGTAAGAAGTTGATCATTTGAAGGCCCATTGTGTATTTAGAGATGTAATTTATTAATAAACAGTCACTGATACTGGCATCGAAGAAGCATCACAAAGGGAACATGGCAGTCGTAGATATCAGACTTTGCCTGCGGTCTGCAATCCCAGCCTACACCCCCATTGCACCGATAATAGACTCGTCCAACGCTAGCAATCAAGCGTCTGCCCTTATCTGGACCACTGTCATTCTCAGCGGCTCGATTTTCCCTTAACTCTATATTATGTACTTCCTTAACTTAAGTCCCATCAATGCTAAATTAACGTCACTTCCTACGTCCATGCATCTAAGTCGCTAATATATTTGTTTCTCCACCTGCGTTCACCGTTACCGTTACGTGCTTCTTTTACTTTAGTTGCCAGTAATTTCAGAATAGTTAGTCAAAATTATGCCCTTTAATAATATGAAATTGAATTCTGTCCGACTTTGTGCTAAATAAGTAAATTTAAGCGAAATCGGTCCGTTGTAGTGAAATTCATACCACTATATGGCCCATTATAGAAAAACATGACATTCTGCACAAAGCCGGAAGTACATAACGTATCGCTATGACACCGGAGGAGGACCGAGCCATGGCTATGAACAACATGCACAAAAAATTTGGTAAAGATCGCGCATGTGGTTCCGAAGATATTTTCGCAGATAGACAGATGCACACACACACAGAGAGACGTACTCATTACAATACTTTGCAACCGCTCCCACGAGTGAAGTAACGATGCTTCTGTCAGGAGTCGGGTGGTGCATGAAGTAAGGATGAAGCCAGGTCACTGCTTTGGTCAGTGCTTTGACCGCGTCGGTCGGGTTACAGGAAGGACATCTGCCGGTAAAAATATCTTTGGCTGCTCATCCCCAAACATTCTGTTCTGGAACAAGTGGAGGAAGAAAAATCAGGTGGAATCATCTAACACAGGTTATGTGGAATACTGCCATGTGAAATGGAGGTCAGTAGGTAGGTAATAAATATTCAGTGAAATTGTGAAGATGCCTGCTTATGATGACTGAGCACTGAGCTGGTGCAGTCATAACAAACTGATGAACTGAAGGGATGTAACATGCTTGTTGTGTGCAGGTTGGCTCTGTTGACTACATGGCTCCGGAGGTTGTCGGTGTTTGGCAGGATAAGGGCTGGTCCTATGACAAACGATGTGATCTCTGGAGTCTTGGAGTTATTTTGTAAGTTGCAGGGGCTTGTCTGATTGCAGCTTTTGACTTATAGAAAAGCCCAGAATCCAATAATATAGTAATTTGTGTACATTTTGAGACTGATTGATAAATATGCATCTTGAATTGTCTGTGTTGTAAAATTGTTGTAAAACTGCTGAATGAGCTACTGTACTTAACATCTATTGACGTGTAGATTAATTAGGATACGTTGTCGTTTTAATTAATTAAAGATTGTAATAAATTATTTTGCTCTTGGCTAGCATAAGTAATAATAATTAATCAAAATTATTGACCATTAACGTGAAGATGTAACTGTTATTCAGACGGAAGTGTTGGTGCTGTTGCAGCAGTAATCGGTTTTGATGGTTGATTATGTTGTACAATTGATCAGGTACGTGCTGTTGTGTGGATACACGCCATTCCAGGAACACAGCTGTGGACAGAACTGTGGCTGGGATCGCGGTTTCAAGTGTGATGCATGTCAGGTGTGTATGTGTTGGGTGACATCATTATCTGTTAACTCACACTACCATTTTGATGTCAGAGATGAAATATGTAGGTAGCGTATTCAGTTAAAGTTACTGCTTATTGATCGTTAAGTTGAATGGTAAATCATAACATCTGGTTGTAAGTAATGATGCTGTTATGACTGCCATTTATCAGTTTGACTATATGTGAACAGAATAACTCAAAAACATTTATGGCTGGATTTTTTTGTGAAATCTGGGAAGTAGGTAGATTATGATCTAGAGAACAGTTACTTAAATATTGGAAGGTTAGGGTTAGGATTGAGTATTATAATTAGGATTTTTGAACCTGCAGCTTATTACTAATGACATTTGACTTGGTAGAGGTATGCGATTTGCAGATTCCCCTACATTTAGGCAGTAGCAGTATCCACAAGCTCTTGCCTCGTATGGGCCCCGGGGTGGTAATGCACCCTGCTCCATTTGTTGATTTTGGCGCTATATAAATTGTGTTTGTTTGTTGGTTTACTTACCTTCCTTCAATACTTTCTTCTTTCTTTATACTTTCTTCCTTACTTATTTACTTCCTGACTTATCTATCTGCTTCTTCCGGAATAGGCCCATTCCGTTTCCAATCCAGAGGTCGTAGGAGGCGACCAAACCTGGCTTTAGTTTTTTGGGTTCATTTTATGTTGTGGTATATTTTGTTGTGGATGCATGTTTGCTTTTGTTGTATTTGTTTTCGTTTTCAGTACTAAGCCAAGAGATTCGCTGGGAAGAACGTCTCTGAAATGACCTATTTTGTATCGGGTGGGACGTAAAACCTTTACTCAGTCAATCCACAAAGTGTTAGAATCCACAGTTTGTAAGGAGCCACAGTAAGTACCTGAACACAGCTGATAGAGATATATAGGAAAATAATTGGGTTTCATTTTTCTGAGCATGCTGAACTTGAAACCGAGCATTATGAGGTTGTTGTATGAATGTGTTCAGAATGCTCTGTTTGAATGCATTCGTCATGGAGATTACTCTTTTCCAGAGCACGAGTGGGGCAAGATCTCTGACAAGGCCAAGGACCTGGTGGCATGCCTGCTCGTGACTAATCCTTGTAGCCGCTTCTCGGCGTCAGACGTTCTCGATCATCCATGGGTCAAGAACAGCGTCCAGGAGTGTCAACAAGTGTCACTTTCGACTACCAGAAAGTAAGACGATGAACTCAGTATGGATTCCACTTTGGCATATTATGGATGAATATTTGGAGATGACAGCTTTCAAATCAAAATCTTTGTAGAAATTATCTTTCAGATTTCGCATGAGCTAATTTGCATTCACACAGGATACCTTGCAGCTGTTAGTGTACGTCATTGTAGTTGACAGCTAGGCAATCCTAGTGTTGTGTCTGAAGTCAGCTTTAAATTACCAATCCAAAATGGTGCCTTTTTAGGTGGACTCTTCAACAGAGTCAACCTCATAAATCCAGTCTGAAATGTCTGTATGTCCGTCAGTCCGCAAAACATTTATTCAATTTTAATGAAATTTGGCATCTAGGTAGAGGTAGATGTGTGATGCACGATGGTATGCAGTATGACCCGATCCAAGATCAAGGTCAAGGTCACGAACCCTTCAAAGTTGGAAATCCGAACATTTTCAAAAGTTATTTCTTTCGCCATTTACAATGGGAGCTGGCAACTGACCACGGATTCTTAAACTAAGGCGCAGTATCTAAATTTGATCAGGCCGGATTTTTGATATGTGTCCTAGTTAGATCGACTCTTCCGAGTCAACCTAATAAAGTGTGTCTCATATGTCCATCCGTACGTCCGTCCGTACGTCCACCAAAAGTTTCTTTGATTTTGATGAAATTTGGTTTGTAGGTAGAGGTCGACGAGTGATGCATGACGGTATGCAGTATCACCCAATTTAAGGTCAAGGTCACGAGCCCTTCAAAGTGGGAAATTTGGCCATTTTCAGAGTATCTCCTCCCCCATTTCTAATGGGTGCTGGCAAGTGACCATGGATTCTCAAATTAGGGGACAATAATTAAAGTGTATCAGGCCAGATTTTTGGTTTTTGTTCTAGTTTTTGTGTCACGTGACTGAAATGGGCAGTAAGTAGGAGTCGACCGTCCTAATTTATTTTTGTGTGTGTTTCTTCTCTTTTGTCATTGCATACTGGCTTCAGCACACGTTCACACAACTGTTTTAGGGCCGTTATACAGTTCAGCTTATGTTACTGTTAGGATTTTGTTACACCAAAGTCCAGAATTTTACTGTCCACATTCCTTTGCTGACAGCAGTTAGTGCATTAAGATTAAGGAAGAGAGGCCAGAGTTCTCAGCAGTATGTAAGTAAGTAAGTTTATTCATGTTGTACTTGTAGCATATGACAATGCTAGACAATGCCAGTGTTACAAATACCATCTCCACGCTGTTTTGGGCTTTATAGAAGAAATATGCAGCTGCCTTGTTCAGTCAAACAATCAAAACTTGAATTTATGCCGTTCTGCTCAATTTTGGCCCCTGTTCTATTTTCATTAGAACTCTTATCTCAGAGATGATCCACACCACACCGTTATTCTGAATGTTTGTCACATTCAAGGTACTTTATAATGCAAGTCTTATTCGGGGTACCCGCAATTTGTTCAGGGATGAAATACCAAAAATTTCCTATAGAAGTCTCAAGTGGCGATTACTGCAGCCAAACAGTGCAGTGTATCAGAAATCTAAAATAAATTTGTCAAGGACTATATTAGAAGACGTTGCAGTTCTAATTTTATAGAGAAATTTTATCACAAATACCTCTAGGCAATCGTCACTTTGGAATGTGTCCCATCATCTCTAGTCTTTTTATAATGTAGACAATACTCTAGCAAGCAATGAGGGCATAACAGCTGAACAGCAATGTAGGTCGTCATGTAACACAATGCAGAATGCAAGTATTGAAGCTGAACTAAGGACATCATTTATGTGTTTGTCTTTCTCATTTGGACCAGTTTTTTACGCAAGAGCGGTGTTTTGTTGCAGAAACTCAATCCAGCAGCTGAGCGCATGCGTTGACAGCGTGAATGAGATAAACAGATTAGTGAGACTGCAGTTGGAGTGTGAGTCGCGAACTGCATCCGTACCCGCCGCTGATCTCAGATGCCAGCTGGAGGACACCATCTCAGAACGACCAGATCTCACCGAACAGAGCAGCAGCAGACAGCCGAAACTCACCGACACCGACGACCGGGACAACGTTGGCCACTCGTCTGATCATTCTGATGAAGACACGGAAGACAATGGACGCTGGTGGGCGTCAGATTACGAGGATGACGATATGGTATTTCAGTTATCTGACATTGACGACGACGGCATTTGTGGGACCAACAGCTGGGCTGATGATACCATACAGGCTATCAATGCTTCGTCATTGCCAGCGTGGAATGCCGGTTTCACACAGAGAATTGGAGATGCAGTGCCTCCAAGCTTTGATGACGACAGTGGAAATGGATATTCCTGCGACAGTGGCAGCCCTCGCCTGCTGATGACTATTATGTCACTGCCGACCACATATTCACCATGATGTAGTTGGACACTTCTCCGGGCATTAATTACTTTGCAGTGTAGATGTTAGATTAAGCCGTTTGGCACTTTTACTTGTTTAGAAACCTAATCATGATCTGTGCATAATGGATGTTTTGCTGTCGGCCAGTATGTAGTTCACTGTCTCCGGAGAATATCCAGCAGTCGAGCACAAATCCTGCAGATGTGTTAAAAGTGCATTGATTTATTTTCTTCTTTTTTTGAGAAACTTTTTCTTGTACTGATGTCAGTGTGTGATTGCACTGAACTGAACTGTTGCGGAAGTTGATAGAACAGGCTGACTGATGAGTGATGAGTGACTTGATGGATGATGGAGTAATTGATATGCAGTGTTTATTTGATTTGTTTTCTTGCTGTTACCAGTTCATTTAACCCTGTAAGTAAGTAAGTAAGTAATTAAAAACGTTTATAAAATGCCGTAACCATTTGAGTGTAAATGATTAACTGAATCAGAAATACTGGGAGTTGTTAAAACAGAATGAAAGAAATAGCTGTTTTAATGAATCCATGGCTGCGTTAAGTCTGCATGTGATTTCGAAAAGCACTTACAAAAGGCGCTTAGCTGTCACTTGACGGTAACTAGCAAAGAAAGCGTTTACGTAGTAAATCTTCTTTGAACTTATCCTTAAAAGATTAGTAAACAAATGCATTAACCAACCCTCAAGCGTACGTTTACTGTTCTCATACAACATGTTGCATAACAACAATTAGTAATTTATAAGTTGAACATACTTGTTTACCATCCGGCTGAACGTGCACCAACTTCAAAGAATCAAATAGTACATGCTCAAGTTCTTCAAAAGTCAACTAAGTGGAAATTTTTTCGCTTATTTTGCTAGCTAAGCACTAGCTGACTTAATGGCTGCATTAAATCTACAAGTGCTTAGCTAAGCACGTGCAGACTTAATGCAGCTCAGGTTTTTAGATGAACCAGCTTTCTTTCTTGGTGTTGCTTCAAGTGGGCCTGGTCCCCCCAAAAAGCCTTTGGGGATAATTAAAGCAGGTTTTTATCAGCTGACGCCTGTTGCCCAGCCAACACTGTCAAAGCACAGAAGTGGAATGGACTTTAACTGGCCACTGGATTAGAAATATTATAATACCATACAAGTTAGGCGGACAAACTGCTGCTTTGTCAAATGATAAGTTTTGTGAAAGATTTTTGTAACAGCTTGTTGCTTTGGTGAATAGTTATCATTATGGCTACAGAGGACATTGTCCATACTTCACAGTTTTGAATGCTTGTCATCTGTTGCTGTTGATGAACAGTCACATTAGCTGCCATGTGGTATCGTACTGTGTGCTGCAGTTAAGACTTGGCTTAAGAATGATCAGTCCCAGTAGTGTAGCTGATTGTGCGAGTGAAGGAAATGGCATAGTGTGGCTTGCTTGAACGTGCCACGACATGATAGACAAGAAGTCTGTGTCATGTTGTGATCACGTGTTTGGACCACGACTAATCCACAGTGCTTTTATACTGTTTGGGAAACACCACCAGGAAATTGCCCAGAATACTGACATTTAGGACACTCGGTGGTTGTCGTCAAAAAAGTGTTATGTTACTTGATGTACTGTAGTTGCAGTAAGCACGCTGTGAAATCAGATATGTCCAACATCCATGGTATTATTATTGTTTTCTTATTATTATCTTTATCATTATCATGGTCATCATGTGCCAGATGTTGGATCTCAAACATTCATTGTAATTAAGGGGTTAATTCTTTTGATATGACTTGCAGCTTATTGTGAACCATATAATATGAGTGATAATGTTGATATGTCCTATGTGTTCACCCTTCCATGTTGACATTATTCCAAGCTGTTTTCCATTAACTACATTAGTGGGTAGTTGCGTTGCCTCGTGCAGTTTAAAATTAGTTTCATGTTAAGTGGTTTGAATTTGTGAATGGAATGCCATTTGATGGTAGCTAGTCTGTTGTAATATGTGCTTGGGTTGCCATGTCTTGTGCATTACAGTGTGATGGCAGATCACTTTTTAGTACCTGCAGTGTGGAACTGTTTTAAGGACTTTGGCAGCAGAGATGTGATGTAGTTTTGTTGTGGGAATGTGGCTGGATCATGACTAGATTGCTAGCTGTACACAGCTGACATATGGTGTTGTTTAGCACTAGCAGCACTACGGTTATTTTGCCCTATGAATCATGTTTTGTACTGCTGTTTTAATGAACTGTTGGAGCCAGTCTTGCTGTCTGTTGTCAAATGTATCCATTTGGTTTACCACTTGTCTGATAAAAACATGGAAATGTCAGTAAATGTGACAACTATCAAGAAAATGTTAGGAACTTGATGGAGTAATGTCTGGCAAAAATCTAGTTATGGAAAACCATTTATTGCCGACTATGGGCCTTGCATTATTGTCTGTGTGTCCATTTTGCCACTCATGAAATTATTGCGAACATCTTAAAGAATATACACTGACATTTAATATAGTGCATCTGGTAGCAGTGACAGTAATGTATGTATGTGGCTGGTGGGAGTGCCACGAATAGTTCAGGAATGTCGGGGGTGGACGGGGCAGGTCTCGTACCGTGGGTGGGAGGTCCCCAGATGCTTCTTTTGGGTTTTACCTAAGAGAAGCATTCCAAATCCAGACAAACACAGAAAAGACAAGACTCGTTAGGCACTGATGTATTATAGGAATGGTAGTACAGCAATTACACAAGATATCACGTTGAATTGATAAATAGCTCTTGCGGTGGTTGGTTAGTTTCCACCCTGATGTAGGCACTGGCGTAATAACTTAAATGAGCCTCCCCTATCCTTTTCCATTTTCGTTCGTCGCTGAACAAAAAGGCTATGAGGTCGGGAGATTACTGTATTGTTGGCCATCCTTAACCTGGCGGAACTAAATCTTCACCCAAGACCTAGTCCCCGATGTAACCTATTTTTGTGCTGAAAGGGGATGTTAATCTCCCAACCAACCGGGAATGTCAGAGTTTTGCAGTGCCTGGACCGTGGTGAAGAGCGTTTGCACAGTGCAAACGATCTGTCTGTCTGATTGACTGTATTTGCATACATAGTCAACGAACGATGCATGCCGTTTGACGGTAAAGTTTTACATTTTGATTGACATATTTTTGATCATTTTTATAGTCATTGCATCTCCCTCACGAAAGACAACAGTGTGTATATGATTACAGGGTGGCTCAAAAAATGGGACATTGGTCACTGAGTCAGAAAAGGTGCCAGTCCTTCCACAAGGTAGTGTAATGACACATTTAAGTTGTGATGGGATCTTCAGTGATGACTTCGTAAGAAATTTACTGCCGAGTCTTGCTGTGAAAGAATTTTGAACATCTAATTCTCAAATCGCTATTCACTCTAACTATGTACAATTTGCATACACTCTTAATAGATGTCCTCAATGCTACGTTTTTAGAAATATCCTGTTCAAAACCTACGTTTGTTAAAATTTTATTTTAACGCTTTATTATTGCTCTAAAGGCACAATATGACCTAAGTAGTGTTGAAAGCACTATTAAACCATAATCAGCTAACCAGTTTTGAAAATCTTTCAGTCTTTGGTAAAGTTACATGCAAGAGTATGGTGGCATTATCTCTGACTCACTGGCCCAGAGTTTTGGTCCACCCTGTATATTGTCATATACACCAATATTTGATGTGTACATATGATGACATGTACGGACGTGAGATGGTAGTTCTGTTGACGATTGGCAGTGTACAATCACGCATTATAGTTACTTTGATGTGCTGTATCTCGGCATTAATCATTAATCTCCTGATGGCTTTGACCATCCATAACTAGTTTTGTTGTGTCATCTGTTTGCCATTGTTACATCAGTTTAACAGTTATGAACCATTCTAAGTGATGGCAGACTTCTAACGTTTGCAGCCTTTTTGTACATTAATATGTCTATAGTGGAGAACGTTGGACTGTTTAGTAGTTGGAATTTAGCCTTAAATAAAACTATTGACTTACTTAGCAGATGTAATAGTCACATATCGTGTACATCTTCATCAGAATGTTTTTGATGCTGTCAGTGAACAGTGGAGCAGCGAATGAAGTCGTCTGTGGTCTAGTTTGATTACTGGGAGCAAATTTGTCTGCATGTACTGTTGATGACGTTTTATGAGCACGGACGTCGAAATGTTTTTTTGACAATGAGTTTAACATCGTTTAAACATGTGAAAACAGTTTACTACATGTTGGTTCTTTGGCATTTTGAGCACACAGTTGCAGATTTAATTAGAGGCGCATTGATCACACACACACACACCTCGGTTCAACAGATTTTCCTCGTGAACTTTGATTAGCTCATTGCCCCACATATTTTCTGGCTCCAGTTTCTAATATAATCTTACCTTAAAGGCGCGATATGACCTACATTGTGTTGAAAGCGCTGTTAAATTCCAATCAACCAACCAACCATTGTACGTCAGTAACAGTAATGGCAAGACTTTAGTCAAAAAAACAGCCGTGATTAAACGTTTTTGCCTAACAGCAGTTTCGATCTTTCAGATAACGAAAGCAACAGATGAAGTAAGATATTGTTTTTTTTCAACCAGTGCTTTCTGCAGTGACAGTGAATGGTTATAGCATGCACTTGTTAATCCGGAGTTCAAAAAATGGCCAAAATTTAGGTTCGTCTGTTACCTGTATGTGAGGAATGAGTTACAACGACTGCCATTACAGGGCGTGAAAGTAAACAAAGATTATGTATAGGTCACTACACTGTCTGGAGTGGATTATGCGAGTGTAGCGAGCATAAGCCACTCCAGACAGTGTTTTAATCTACTTATTTCGTGATCTACGTAGGCCTACTAGGTCTTCTGAGTTTGGCACAGTCACAGCAGCCGGCAAGTGTTGATAACGCTCGGCTGATGGCTGCACAGTGGACCAGCCAGCGTCTGTGATAAACCATGTAGGCCAAATGCAGCGTCAGTTTAGTACGAGGCTACGGAGGTTGAAACGTATGTATAGATTAGTGCACGGTTTCGAGACACTGATACAGAGTAGTTGCCACAGATTAGAGCACTCTGGAGGCCGACATAGCGCGCGGGCGGATTTCAAGACGATTGCGACAAATTGACCGACATGCAGACGAGGCTACAGCGGACGCCAGAGACATAGCG
>Ga0209363_1000285_pt1 | contig 18392 bp, 11 predicted proteins | sample WorMetexBAHAMAS3_FD_187385 | JGI IMG/M metagenome (GOLD analysis project Ga0209363, IMG submission 187385) | Marine gutless worms symbiont microbial communities from Max Planck institute for Marine Microbiology, Germany - Inanidrilus exumae... | ecosystem: Host-associated > Annelida > Digestive... | reverse complement strand
ACGGTACTCGGTCGGTAACAATAGGCGATTGGCTCACTCTCGGCGGAGTCATAGCCGAACGCGTGAAGGCCGTTCTTTTGGTCCACAGGTAAGGTAAGTTCTCTCATATTCGTTACCGTACGTCGGGCCCGGAGCTGATCACGGTGTACAGGCAGTCAGTGACATGAAGCCATCCACCCGGCGGTACGAGGCTGCCATTACTTTCCGCCAGGCCTGCCGTTACCCTCCCAGCCGAAAAGCGTCACCGCCCATCGGCCGGTACCAAGTTATACTGCTTGGTGTCTGCTTGGTCCGTAGAGTATTTGCAATATTCGCCTTCGGGAGAATAATTATTATTATTGTTTTATTACGCAGCGAATGCAGCACATTAAAAAACATACAACCACAATGAGTAAAAAATATCCCATAATAGGCCTAACGTAAATTTACGCTGCAAATACCATGAAACGACAACGTCGGTGTTGTGTTTATTTCATTAACGCTAAGTAGACGTCAGCTAGTACAATCATCGATGTCAAGACAGAAGCACGTACAAACAGCAAAGAAAATACCCTTCAAACATGCAAAATGCAAGTACCCTGTTGAAAACGGAACGCGCAAAACAAAAACTATAATCAACAATCACACAGAAAGTAGGCCTACCAACCTCCGCCAAGGTTAAGCATACTGGTAAAGGTGACGTCTAGCGTATACAAACAAAACCGACACATCATCAATTTATTCATACGCCACGCGTAACTTCTAAAGATAAATATCCCATTTACCACGATTCATACTGTCCCAAAATATAGCTCACTGTTGTTTCTACTAGAAAGGCCATATTCCATAATCAAACAAAATCACAAAGATTCATCCGTGACTTTTTCACCAATGCTGCTGAGTTTGACAGACGACAAGCCGAGGTGAAAAGACAATGTCGTTGACGGAGGAAAATAACAGTACATATTCACAGCAAAAACCTCTTATAAGTTGTTACTAAACCATTATGTAGACAACCATGTACCCAGTCAGTGTGGGCCGCAGACCGTCGCATCACATTAGCTCGGCTATGTAATTTCACATAACTTCATTGCAGAGGCGGTTCTAGCTATCAGGCCGGGTAGGCCGTAGCCTACCCAAACTCGTTCCTGGCCTATCCAAACGGCGCGGGTCATCCCCATGATCCCCAAGTACACCACTTCTGTTGGCCTACCCAAAATTTGCTTGGCCTTTGACTGGCCTACCCATAGGAATATTCCTAGAACCGCCCCTGCTTCACTGCTCGATCGCAAAGAACCCCGTGAACGACTGACAACAGTTTTGATTAAACTGTTATGTTTAGAACCGTTTACAACTATAACTGCACAGAAATGATCGTTTTCAGCTCTCTGGCGAGTTTCAGAAGGTCTCTGGAAGCAACTGATTTATGAGCACTTACTTATTAGGAGTTTGTCTCAAATAATTGTGTTTGTGTTGTGTTTTACATTTGTTGTTAATTTGTGTTTTTAGGTTTGTAGGTTTTACATTTTATGGCTGCCTTAAGCGATACTTTGCCTGTATGTAGTCTTGCCTTGCTGGTGTTTTGGTGCTTTAATGTACGTTATGTGTCAGTTCATGGCGAATAAATACGATACGATACGAAATTCCGTTCAGTTATGATTAAAAAACCGAACAAGCAATCGAAAACGGCAAACCTATTGCATAGCCTGCGGGCAGTGATTAAGTGACACCGTTACGTAGACAGCATTCGTGACTACGAAGCAAAACAACAGCAAATGAGCACAAAAATACGCATGCTTCGACAATAAGCAACGAATGCTGAGAAAGAACACCACCTTCACCGCTTCACGCAATACTGCAATGCAAGAGTGGCACAGAGAGTCGCTATCAGTCATGCACGAGTGTGCACCGATATCACACTCGGCAGTATACTCGTACAGGTAATCAATAGTACACCTGCGCACTTGATTATACGTAAGCAGGTATGAAACACTGCCTATACGTTGTCACATCTGTGACATACTCGAGGTGTTTGGCCGAAGAGTGCCGCTGACTAGTAGGATGCGCCATTTTCGGAGTTCAGCCTACAAAACTGATGCCGTGGTCATTTATCGTGAATAAAGATAAATATATATTGTAAATCTGTTGTACCAAAACTCGCCTACGCGAATTTATTCTTGGGGATATATTACGTCGGACCACTTCCAGCTCTGAATGGTAGGACCATAACGTCGGTGACGAGCGAAGCGTCGCCATTTGTCGCATAACCAGTGGCGTTTCTAGTACTCAAAAAGTGGGGGCTGATTTGGGGCCAACATACATGTGTGGCAAAGACACGAGGTGTATGTAAGAAGCAGTTTTACACGACGTATGGTGTGGAGCAACTACCCCGTAGTATATGGCACTTTATAGGCCCAGCGTATGAAGAGTGGGAGCAACCTGGGGGCAAGCCCAAATTCTGGGGGCATGGCCCTCACACCTCTCCGTATAAACCCATAGCGTGTAACGCATTAAAACTGACCAAATAGCAAGCAGTCTAACCAGAAATAATAGCTTGTGGGTGTATTTGGTGCTGAAATATTAACAAGAAAAGATCACGCCGACATAAACGAAAAACTTTGAAGGTGAAGCGCGGAAATCGGCTACGAAATCACGTAACTTTCTACATAACGACAATAAATGTCAAGGTGTCTATCCAGCACTTGTCAAATATAGCGTAAATGTAACGTAAGCCAACAAAGCCTAACAGAAAGTGCCCATCAAAATAAAACAGTATCGCCTATTTATTCGCTCGAACTCGCAACAACATCTTTGTAAAAATTCAGCGCAAAATCATGCCAGTACCCTGTAAGGCCGTAATATATGTACATAAAAAACACAGAACTTGGAAATTTGTGCCTGAAGCTCGACGTCATAGTAAGCAAGCAAGTCTACGAAGCTATAGACGTACATGTAACGGACGATTGTCAGCTCTACACTGTGACAACATGCCGACGGTAGACGTATCAAGAGGGCCCCGCACCCAGGACGTCGTCACCGTCTACGCCACGCCATAGGCGCCGCCCCGCGTTTACACAACCGCCCCCACTAACCCTGTCGTCGATTACCTACATCAAAGAGACTAACCCTACCGTCACACAACGGTAACGGACACAGTACAGAATGCTGCGGCTCGATTCAACGATCGTAGCCATAGTCACAGTGGCCGTAGTGGCGGCACTGCCCTTAGGTGGCTTCGCTGATGATGGAGTTTGAACTGTTTTGAAACAAGACGCTTAGCCGTCGCAGAGGGACCGCGCGACGCTCTCTGTCAACTGAAATCTTGTCAGCTGCTGCAAAACTGTACGAAAAATCGCATTTAAAATGCATGCAATAACCAAATGACCTTGAACGTCACTCAAGATTATAATAAATGGATAGGCCATATATCACTTCCTATTAGTGGTCTGTATAAGAACGTCACCATTTATAAACTACTACTTACAGCGTGACGACTGCACGTAACTCTGAGAAGTCCTGCAGCTTTGATTCGACAGTTAAAATTATAGGCTACGCACTACAGATAAAAAGCTGTAAAATTCATTTTAAAAACCTGACGACCACATCGCCTGAATGTCAACGTGACGCAGATGAGTAATTATACCATCTTCTTATGATTTTTACGACTTTTTACAATAAACGTGCGCATCGATTCAGATACATTTTCTAGTAACTTTAACCATTTTGTTAGAACGCATGCGCCGAAAAGGCGGTATTTCCATTTCCGCTCCGAAATCTGCTATCAGCCTCGCTTTCAGTGACGTCCATTGCACGTAAAAGGTCTGAAATTGTTGTGATTTTGCAACACTTCTGACGCTTTTGGTCATACATTATATTACGCATGCGAAGAAACGTAGCTTCCGTTCAAAAGTCTGACACCACCATTCAACACAAAAGAGACGGATATTATTTTGTCGACTTGGATACATTTGTTTACCATTTGTATTTGCACATGCGCAGAAATGGCGGTAGTCATACTTCCGGTCCGAAATCTTTACCATCTTTCTCAGCGGCGTGAATTTGGTGGAAGAGGATTGAAATTTTGGCGATTTGGCAGACATCGGTGCGCAGAACTGGTGGAATACAGCGTGCTTCATGGCTTTGTAAAAACTGACTGACGATGGTTAGTAGCCTTGCAGTAGCCCAACTGTCGCCAGCCAGACACTGCCAAGGTATGTTGTTAAACAGGCCGCCTTGACTGGCCAACCCTATACATAATCACGGAAAACGGCAAAGCGTAACTGAATCGTGAACGTAAAGCGGAGTCAACACGCAACCAGCGATCAAATACAAGTGAAAGCTCAAAACATTAACATTAGCGTTGTATCCAGACTAGTCGCAGCAATGTGTTGACCTGGTAGCGACGTGTTGGCAGCGGGCGTTCCTTCTCCATGAGTCAAATGGTGGCACAAGAACGAATGAAGCCAGACTGCATGATAATTGCAGTGCTTTTAGTCGCCTCATTACTGTGATAGGAATGGCTTCAGCCCACACAACACCTGCTTTAACCCATTTTGCCAAGAGTTCCAAAATGGGAACAGTGACTAAGGGATTCTACGCCAGGCTGGCTAACCGGCCATTTGTAGTTTTTGACTTTCTGGCACTCTGGCGCTCAACCATGAGCGCCAGAGTGCCAGAAAAGATCGTTTAGCCAGCCTGGCGTCGAATCCCGGAATTAATGTAGCTATTTTAAAACACTGAACCAACGTGGGTTAATCATCCGCAAACGTTCTCGGTGACTCCGCGATTCAATAAACACTGTGTACGTACAGGCAACTTAGGCAAGCGTAAAGCCCTCTAATGCTCAATCTCAATAATTACACTGAAATTCGTTCTATGAAGCAGCTTATTGACAAGCAGCTAGCTGCAGCCATGCCACTGCTGCTGCAGCTGCCGTCTGCCGACCGAATGAATACACAACAGACATATACCGAAATTCACACAATCCGACAAAGGAGAAAACGTAGAGTAGGAGCTAAAACGGAAGCACATGCATGTATACCTATATGGCTATAAAACAGAAGCAAAGCCCCGTCAAAACGACTTAGCATAACGTCAAACATTTTGTAACCGTCCAGCTACATATTGGCATCGGAAAACCGGCGAAAAGGCAGCATGACATCCCATCTCTCAAACTGATCAAGAAATAATAAGACCTGCGGATATTTTTTTCAGACTGAAGTCAGTGTTTTGTGTTTCCGTCTGTGCTCTGACACTGTTAACTGGGTGACAGGTAGGCAGTCATCTGACATGTGAAAAAATATGAACCAATTTCCGCATGTAGCCTATGCCGCGCAGGCTAAAAATACAGCTCATGTCGCCGATAAAAATGCCAGCCTATGATGGTAAGTCGCGTGCTAAAGAGCGGCGTCCATGGACGGAGCCCGTGGCGAGTATTAGGGATGAGGTGGTCGGGGGCGCAGCCCCTGCAGAATCTAAGCAGTTTAGCTCTAAAGCTATGAGAAAGCGCCAAAAGTTGCCTCCGATTTTGCACAGTTGTAAATATGGATTTTGAGCATGAACTGCAAAAAGGCAGGCCTACACGAGAAAGAAAGCGAAGAAAAATGTGCACTGAAAGACTGTTCTAGTCCACCGGAAGGTGAAGGGGGCGGCCAACGTAAGAGCGCAGCGCATAAGTCAGCCGCCCCAGTAAATTTGTCAGCGACCCGCGATGACTGACAGGTTGTGAGAACGAGCGAAGCATAAACGTTCAATGGCCGCCAGCTGAAACGACTCCAGGTCCTGGAAAACCTCTCCATCGACAACGCACGTATTCCAAGCGACGACGAACGTCGACGGACGAAGACAGCATGACGTCACGTGGAGAGACTAATAGACAGGGCGGACACTCGGGGTCCAGACTGTGACGCAGCCATTGTCGTGAGAGCCAGAACGGCGCTTACTTCCTTCCAGTACAGATCATCGCCACAGCTGCTCGGAGCACCACAAACACACATCACAAACGACATGCCACGCTCGCTTCTCGTCTTTACAAAATACACATGCAAAATACTTTATTCGTGTGTGGAAGCCCGGAGGCTCCATGTATGATGTATTTAACAACCACATGAAACTAGACATGTCGCAACTTTGATGGTTGCAACGTAATGCCCGCCGAAGAGTGGGTCACAATGAGCAAACGAATTTCAGCCGTTTCTGGGTCAAAGGTCACGGAAAGTAGGTCAACTTGTAGGGGACACATTGTAGATTGACACTAGCATTTTTGTTTGTCGATGTGACGTTTCGTTCTGGAGATATGCGGTGTAGAGTGCGGAAGTCGCGGAAAAATTGGTTCAAAATTAGATGTTTTTTGCGCCCCAAATTTGGAGGCAGACCCCAAAATTTTGGGGAGGGGCATTTGTAAATAGATACCAGTTCCGCCTACTGGCCAAGTTTGGTTGAGATCCCATGGCTGGTCTTTCACCTATGCTGACGAAATAAAAAATACATTACAGTGGTAAAATATAATGACCTTGCCTTCGGCGGCCATAATCATTCATTCTGAATATTCGACAAACGGAATCAAATAAACGAGTTCTTTAATCAGTTAGTCTATCAGCACACCGAAGCGACCAGTGACAGATTAGTCAAGTTCAGTAGGTAGCAGGTTGTGAAGAACGTGTTCAGAGTCGTGGACAATCTGGTCAAAAAGTTGCTTAGTCTGTCGTTGGTGTCGTGTGTGGAGGCTGTCCATGTCAAGAACAACATTTAAGCAGCACATCAAACAGCCTTATTTCTCTCAGCCAATTAAGAGCATGCTAGATCGAACGCTGCTAGGTAATTATTTAGCCCGCCCGCATAGGCATACCGACATTACTTTCTTTTCAACGGTCTCCTTGGAGACAAATTATCTCGGAAAATACTGAACCATCTTCACCAAATTTTCAGGATAGGGAATGATCAATTCGACCTTCTTTTTCACGATCCATCAAGGGACGTTGCTATGGTAACAGATTTTTGGCGCGAAGCAGCGAAAATTAGCATACCCCCTTCATTCTGCGCGCTGTCATTCCACAATGGATGAGAGGATCGCAACGTGGTTGAACGCATTAACACCGCCGATGATCCCTCTACGTCGGATAAAAATGTGATGGCCGTTGGTCCACTAATCCCCGAGTTTTGCAGGCGAGTTTGCGCCAGGCGGGCTACATGCTGGTTTGTTGGTTGGTTGTAAGATTAACGTCCCCTTTCAGAATACAAATAGTTTATATTGGGGACGAAGTATTGGATGGAGATTTAGTTCCGCCAGGTTAAGGATGGCCAACGATACAGTAACCTCCCAATCTCATTGCCTTTTTGTTCAGCGACGACCCAAAATGGGAAAGGATAGGTAAGGAAGGCTCATTTAAGTTATTACGCTAGCGCCTACAACAGGATGGAAACTAACCAACCACCATGTACAAGACGTATTTATCAGTTCCGTGTGATATCATAGACGCGTTAAACTAGTAGCCGCTACAAATGTCTATCGTAGTCGTGACGTTAAGTTAGATGGCTACACGTAGCTGCTACAATTGCAATCGTAGCCGTCGCGAGCAAAAAAAGTTGGCTACGTGTGTCTCGCGTTGGTGGGCGGAGCTTAATGAGGTGAGTGATAATGCGTGAAAGGTGAGATTTGTGTATAATTGTTACATTTTTAATACTTAGATTTATTGGTTAACATGCTGACGACGGCCGACGGTGATAACGCACTCACAAATAGCGTTTAAGTGGCGTTTGGCTGGTACTGCTACGGCTAAGGCTAGCGTGCCCGTTAAATTATGCTACGCTAGCTACTGTTAGCCGAGCGTAGACTACTTCCTGTAGCGGCTACTAGTTTAACGCGTCTCTTGTGTAATTGCTGTTCTTCAGTTCCTTCCTATAATATATCAGTGCCTAACGACTCTCGTTGTAACTTGTATAATATTTTTCTGTATGGGTTTGGCTTTGGAATGTTTCTCGTGTAAAACCCAAAAGAAGCACCCGGGGGACCTCCCGCCCACGGTACCAGACCTGCCTCCTCCAGCCCGTCTACATGCTGGGCTTTGCCACGCATTTCTAGTTTTACGCATGTCTTAGGCCTATAATGACGTCAGGTGTGATATTACACATAGAATATTTAATTAAGGGAACATTTAGTAACAGTTTAAAATAATACATCCTTTTGCAATACTACATGTGTTACATTTAAATATCACAGAACAATCGTTGTTCACACACGTTTTAGCACGATCCGCTGACTAACCAGAAACGGCTTACGTGCAGGCCCTTACTTTATTTGGCCCACCCTGTAACTACAAGTGACTATAGCACCGAGCGACTGACAGACCTACCTATCGCTGGTAGCTTGTTCGTTGAACAGCCGAGGACTGACAACATTCATTTTTCCTGTACATTCGTGCAAACACACAATCGCGCGCCTACAACGTCCATGCTTGCCTCAGTGAACAGAATATCAACAACAATGGCCGTACCAAGAACGCCGGTTAATTCCAATTTGCTGCTGAAATGTTAGGAAAAGCAACAGATTCATAGAACAAATAGAACTGTTTGTTTGGCTTCTTTCAGAGTTTAGCTTCATCAGCATCTGTTCATGGCTATAGTGAACAACATACTCTCTGCATCAGCAAGCTCAATATTCTCATTAGTCACCACTATCACTATTTCTAGCATAAAACATTGGCACAATGGTCCGCATAATTACTTCCCCTCAGTAAAGGTGCGAAAATTTGCGATCAGTGTGTCTGTACGTCTGTCTGTCCGCTCGCACATCTCAAAAGCCAGACGTCAAATTTTCTGACACGTTACCTGTGACCATGGTTACCTGTGACCATCACTCGATCCTCCTTATGCAATAAGTTTTGTAGATGACGTCATGTTTTCACATAATTTCACAATTTAGCGCCTCTGAAGTTACGACCTAATGGTGTTATACAAATCTGTTTATCATTATTATTATTATGGGGCCAGTGGACCGAAATCAAGCACGACGTTATGTTTCGTCCAGTTCGCCAGGTGGCGGCAGCAGTCGGACGTCAGACAACGTTATATTTGGTCGAGTTTGCCCATGGCGACACCAGCGGCGAAGACGCTGTTTACAACTGTAGGCGTGTTAATGTTATAGTTTAGAACGTGGTCACTGCATAGTTTCTTCAGTGCAACGCACTTTTGGTTGGGTAAATCCCGCCTGTAAGACATCTGCCAGTTAAGCTGATACGGCGCAGCAAGAGGCGGTGTGGTGGTGTTGCTGGCGGTGGTTGCTGATGTTTGGTTAAAAGGTAAAGGTAAAGGCTTCCCATACTCGTTACCGAACGTTGGGCCTGGAGCTGATCCCGGTGTACAGGCAGTCAGCCCGCAGGTGACTATAAGTCATCCACCCGGCGGTAGGCTGCCATTACTGTCCGCCAGGCCGGCGGTTACCTTCCCAGCCGCAGAGTATCACTGCCCCTTGACCGGTACCAAGTTATACATACATACATACATACATACATACTGTTTGGTGACAGAGGCACATAGGTGTGACCAACTTGCCCAAGGTTGTTATGCAGGTAGTAGAATTTGAACTCATGACCTGTTGATCGCAAGTCCAACGCTCTACCCGTTGCGCCAGTTAGTTCGTATAATTATTTACTTGTTTTTTTGCGATTTTGCAAGCCTAACTAACAGCGTTTGAGTAGTTTACCTGCGGGTCACGTGACGCGCACCTGTCGCGACGCTCAAGTCTTCAGGTTGGTCGGCCTCTGGCGCCGACATAGCGGTACTGGTCGTTCTCAGCAGCTGTTGGAGAATGACAGCGGGCGACGCGGGAGGGTCTGCTGGACAGATGCCGGCGTTGTGCGGTGTCGTCAAAGACCAGCGGGCAACCAGCCTGGCTGACGCATCTTCCAGAGACTGCCAGCCTCTCGTCCAAGCGCCAAGACCGAGCTTAGACCTTGCGACCAGCTCGGTAGATGTCAGAGACTGCGGCGCGCAGCCGACGTCAACGTCCAAGCAGCTCATCAGTGACTCGTCATGAGCGCGGCGGCTGCTGCTGATGCTGGCGATGCTGCTCGTACTGTTGTCATCGTCGTGTGTACAATCAGACAACGACGACGGCTTACGAGCTGTAGACACAGTTCAACAACATCAACCGGCTCAGTCAATTAACTCAACGACGTTTAAATCGTTAATTATTAATCCACCAAGTCTCAGGATGGCACGTGTTAAAGGGATCACACAGTTTTACCTGCCACCCATACGCTTATCCACGAATGGAATGAGCAATCGTGCCTTTAATCCCCGATCGAAGCGCATCACCGCAATTTGTCCGGTACTCATTTCCCGTCCCACAGAGGGTAGGAGGCTAAGTTGGCCTGTGTGGCGGGTTTCACATCGAGGTGGTATGCCCACCCGAAGACGGTCACCAATCCCAGTACCAAGCGACCGGTAGTGCGGAGGCCGGGGATCGAACTCACGACCATTGAGTCGCAAGTCCAACGTCCTAACCACTAGACTACCGAGCCACCAACTAAAGCGAGTAATTGAAAAATCGCTACTATACAATCTTTCCGGGGCGTATGTTAATGTTGCATGTGACACGTCATAACGTCAGAGCACAAAGACAAGCACATGACAATGTCTGCCGTCGTCAGTTCTAGTCTTTCTTCACTCAATTACAGCAAAACATGTTCAATTAATATTCTCCCTTCCTCCCTCAACAATTTTAGGTTATATGGCCGCTAACGACGAAGGCCTGTGATAATGTCATCCAGGCAGTGACAGCGGTGGTCAAGTGTTATACTGTATGATGAACTGCATTTAAAATGCTTGCAATAAATGACATGACCTTGAACTTGAAGGTCACGCAAGGTCAACAAAAATGGCGCAATTCGATAGACCACATACATCACTTCCTCAAAACCCAGCGGTAGGCTGCCATTACTTTCCGCCAGGCCTGCGGTTACCTTCCCAGCCACAAAGCATCACCGCCCTTTGGCTGATACCAAGTTATACTGCTTGGTGACAGAGGCACATAGGTGTCAACAACTTGTCCAAGGTTGCTATGTAGCTTTTGCTCCCAGAAGGATTTGAACTCACGACCTGCTGTTCGCAAGTCCAACGCTCTACCTGTTGTGCCACCGCGCCACCTCGTATTACGACAGCTCCATTGAAACTCAACGATGTAATCCACACCCCAGAATGAAGTTCACTGACACTATCTAACAGATCACTAATAACTTTATATCAGTCTCCTATGCTGTTTACGATATACACGTGACTTGTTTCTTACGCGACCGCTACTGATTTTGAACAGTCCTTCCGGCCTACAGTAGAATTAGTAGCTCACGCATCACTTTCGATCAATGTCATTAACTTCCTGTTGACGTAATTAGACACGGGTCATGGAGGGTACAAGTCGCCGAATGACCTCTGAAGGTCACTCAAGGTTATTGGCAATATTACGAATATTACATGTTCGTCTTACTTACTTACTTACCCATCGATATATCACACGACTTCCTAATAGCATTCCGTAATAATTGTGCCCCTCTCGCGTACCGTTAGGGAACTACTGGTTAAATGTACGAACGATTCCTCATCCCGAGACACGTTTAGTTGACGCCTCTATTGGATCTGACAGTCATCGCTGATTGCTTGACAATGCGTTGAGCCGTGTGACGTCGATATAATATCAGAAAGCGGCCAACAGAATAACATACAGACAATAGCGCGCCGGACACGGCCCCTCTGTGCCGCCGCGCAATAAACCAACAACGTATTATTTATTCAGCAGCCGATGCACCGACTGACCTCTTCCCAATATTTGTCCGCCAGCGACGTCATCGTCAATGACGTCATCGTCATCAGCGGAGCTCACGTCGAGGGGTTCCTGTTTGCCGACGACAAAACTGTCGTAGAGACGGATGCGACCCGCCCACGACAACTGCGAATCGACGACAGTCCGCTTGAGTCGGCGACGAGCATTGGCGAACCAGTTCGACACCTGCTCATATCAACGGCCATTCACATACTACATGACTGTAGTCACACGGCCTGACGAACAGAGATGAGACACATACACACAACTAACTACAGTGAACAACTAGAATAGAAGCCAGCGCTCACAAGAGTGCAAAAACCCACCGTGGCACGCCTGCACTGTTTTGTGACTCCGACTGACTCGTGACCTTGACCTTCGACCTTTTGACCCCAAAACAAATGGGTTTCCAGGACTCATCGTGGAACATTTCTATGTCAAGTTTGGTGATCCTAGCTGCATCGGTTTTTGAAATATCGTGCGGAAAAACCGACAAATAGACAAACACACAAACAGCGGTGAAAACCTTTCACCAGCGACTGCCGCCAGCGAGCGCAACTAGATAAACATATGATCTAATAATAATAATAATAATAACACAATTTATATAGCGCCAATAAAGTCACAAGATACAGAGGCGCTTCTCAACAACAATTCTAGAAGCAACTGCAACCGATTGAACATAAAACAGACATAGGCTGTCTTTATCGTCCGACCGAGATGTTCGTCCTCCTAATACTCGGACGAAAATGTATGCTGGACGCGTCGCATGCTGCCCCTGGTGAGTCACGTTGAGCATGCGCGCGGCGCATAAGGTTGGAATAAAGATGGACGGACGGACGGACGCCAGACCCATGCATTAGCCGTACCGCTAGATGGCGGAAGCGTAACAAATCGTGAACTGCACGGCTACTACGACGACGAATTCTACATATCACATCCAACGACACACATGTCAGCAGTCGCTACAGTGCTTATTGTATGCTAATGGTAATCAAGTACAATGGGCAGCATAATCATGCTACAGCGCATTGTATCCATTATCCATACCAGACGTCTGTGCGATCAAGTTCACGACCACGTACAAGTACAAATACAAATGCGTACATAAATTTGTAAAGCGACACCGTACGAAATCGGCCAGGAGCGCTAAAATGTCAACTGTCAGTGATCGAATGCTTGTGTAAAAGGTTAAATTTTAAGCTTACGTTTAAAAACTACAGTGTCGATTATACAGTGAAGATGCGATGGTAGACTGTTCCAGGCGACAGGACCGGCAAAACAAAAGCCTCGCTCGCCAACTTCGTTCTGGTACGAGGTTTGACATAGACCACCGTATCAACGGATCAAAGACCACGCTTCATACTGGATTGCGCCACTGAAACGACGCTGTCCGTCAGATACTGTGGAACTTTTTTGATGTGTACTGAGTGCATTAGCATGCAGGTACAGTTTGTATCGGATACGGTGTTCGATGGGCAGCCAATGTAACTGCTTCAACGCCGATGATACATGGTCGAACGGTCCAAAGCCGACGACAAGTCATGCAGCAGCGTTGAGAAATCGCTGAAGATGGTTCGGTAGTAGATCGCGGAGTTGCAGTAGTCAAGTCGTCAGAGCACGAACGTAGAAAGACGCATCACTGGAAAAATTGGACAACTCGCCGGCGATATGTTGATGGACTGCAAAAGAGAGATGGTCGTTGTAGACGGATGGAAAGATAAAACCATCTTTAACTCTGACCCTTTTTGATAAAGAAGAACTCAACAGTTTCAGGATAAAAGGTCAAAGGTCAAAGTCACAAGATCACAAAATGGACAAAAAAGAACGGCTTGAGCTTAAGAAAATAAATTCATACAAAGTTCGAATATGGTACTGCGGGGTTCCTTAAACCACGTGTATGTGGTGGTACACGTTTAGGTCAAAAAGTCACCGATCTTTAGGTCACATGCTAAAATACGATTTTGTTCATTGACGCTATAATGCTGATGGACACATTACTTCCAGTTCCTACTGGCGCTCTCTATAACTATTGACATATGCACGTCACTATACTCACTGTCTTCGAGCTACAGTGACCTTGAATATCCAGTCAAAAGTAAGTAAGTAAGTAAGTTGCCTTTATTAAATGCATGTCAATCGCACGCACAACATAAGCAGATAAACACATTTACACATATAAAAAGTGAGAATTAAAATATAAAAAAACAATAAAAGACAACATAAAGTACTGACTAAATGTATGAAAAGAGACATCTGTTTAGAAAACTGTTTTTGAACACATTGGACTCAGTGCGTGGTAATACACATCTAGTTATGTCCTCGGTTCCCGAGAGAACTGTTTATTTTATTATTTCCGTGTTTGGGTAGAAGAGGATGCAAACAATGTTTCATAACAGACATCTGGCATTCGAGATCAGTCTAAGACGGCAGAACCGACCTTACGTGATAATCAGTTTTGTTTTTTGTTTTTTGTTTTCGTTCGTGCGAGGCTAGAATGCAGATAATGCAGATTATTGGGCGCATGATAAATAGACATACTGTATCGGTTAGGGTTAGTAGGGTCAGTAGGGTGAATAGGGTAAAGATTAGGGTTAGTGTAAGGATTAGGGTCAGGTTTTAGGGTTCTGTTACTGTTTGATTGAAAGTGCGCCCAACAATCTGTGTCCCCGTGCGGTAGCTGTTATCCGTCAGTTGTTCAGCGCACGCTAAGAATTTCTGATCGTATCGTATCGTATCGGTTGCACTGATCACCTGAATGACAGTCATGTTGGAGCGCTGTGCGAGTAGACGCTTGTCCAGTCCCGTCGGATACGGCGCGTCGCGATGACGAATGAGCCACTTCTTTAAGACGCGACATCGTCGATGCGTCGTAGGTCGAGAGGCGCTAGTCACGACAGTCGCGTGTTCTCTAAACACACCAATCACACCATCAACCGCTCAACATCACTGCGACGGTATTCACTTATAGCGGTGGCGGGGTCCCCGCCTTTCCTCCCGATCGTTTATATATTTATTTGTAGACACAGATACAATAAGCAGAACAATAGAACAATAAAATGCAATAAAAAGAACTGTGTCTACTGGGCAGAAAGGCTCAAAGAGCACTTACAACTGCCCAAAAAACATAGATAACACAACACTAAAACACAATATTAAAAAAGCACAGATGAATTGAATTTAAGAGGGATTTAAAAACACTGACACAGGTAGCTGATACAACTTCGTTTGGTAGATTATTCTCTCCTAAACTGACTTCCTCTGAATTACGTCAGACAACTGCTTTACAAATCACACATGTTCACAATGGAAACAAGAGCTCAGCAAGTGCTGAGATTACCGACCGTGGCGAAGCAAAGTCGACACGGTCTCATCAAAAACACACATATATCTGTCACAGTATTTGAGAAGAGATCATCGAAACATCTTAAAGTTCAGGTGAAAGTGAAAGAATTTTGAAAATCGGTCAATATTTAGAAAAGTCGAAGGCAAAAATGTGGTAGCACCTATTTTTCCGGACACGGTGTATATGGGACTGAAGCCGAATTTAATGGAAGAAAAACAGCCGTAATCTAGGAGAAGAGGGGAGGAAGAGGAGGTGAGAAAAGGTAGGGGATGGAAGGAGGAGCAAATGAGCCGTCCTATTTTTCTGAACGTTCCGACGCCTCTGGCACAGGGTTTTGGGGACAGGCTGATTTTTTCTATGCATTAAACGCATTAAACTGTCATGCATCCAGATAGTTGGAAGGATAAAACTGCACGCGGTTGCGACTTGTTTTCATGCGAATAAAAATTCGTCCGAATGCAAACGAAGTCGCATACATTAAGTACATTTGTCATTTTTTCTCCAATCTGGCAACAACTACGACATTATTTTACTGACAACTGCTGGTTCCGATGCGATCAGCAGAACGAAGCCGACTTAGCGGCACAGAGAACGAACGATTATGGCCAGACCGCCTTCTCACATCATCACAAACACGCCACTATACATCGTACAGTCGATGTATCGACCGGCCCACCGTCGTCAACATCACGCTCCGTCCCTCCCTGCTCCCGGTCGCACTGAGCGAAGACCATGCCGGGTCAATACGATACCGGCTTGCACGCTCCCTAATCGGCAACAACGCTTATCGCGTGCAAATCCCGAGTCGGTCCTGAATCGTGATCAGCGAGGGAGGGGGCGGGGCGCCACGCCAGCATCTGTGTGTGAAACAACGTTGCGATTGCTGTGGTTTAGAGACCGACCGAAACCGATTTCGCTAGTTTCGGCCGTAGCCGAAACTGTGGCCGAAACCAGAGACACTTATACGGCCGTAACCGAACCTTAGGCCGAACGTGTAGGCTTAGTTTCGGCCGAAACCGTAACCGAATCTCAAAATCAAAAGCAAAGTATAACTATTTACTTCAGCTCAGAACAGTAACGTTTTGCGACCAAAATATACATGTACTGTGCACAGTTACATTTTAAACTATCAGCCATCAAGTTATCCGTTCAGTTACGGCTACCATATCATCGTTCAACTTTAAACACAGCGTTCACTTATTAATGATTAAACCAAAACAAACGAATGTTATAAGCAATAAAAAGTAATTTCTCCGCATTATTGCCGTGGCCGGAACGTGACCAACGTTGAGCACTTTCGGCCGGCTGCCGAAACTCGGTGTTGGTTACGGCCGTAGCGGTATGTTGGCCGAAACTCGGTTAGCCGAAACCAAAACCGGGCCGAAACTAACTTTTGACGCAGTTTCAGCGCCCAAACAGTAGCCGTAGCCGAAATTCGGTCGGTCACTACTGTGGTTGTTTTCCTTTATCTATTATGTTACCCAAGAGAAAACTATTGTTTTGGAGGAAGATGCTGTGCAGTGATAATGTGGTTCTTTGTTTGTTGGCAAAGTATTGTAAAGATAGTATTTTTGCCTTAGCTGCTAAATACCATTTTAGTCCACATGATGTCTTGACCTCGAGTGTGACATGCGTCAAGCAGAGGTTGTGGAATTATTTTTCTGATTTGCTGTAGGGCCTAATTTTAATGTCTGTGTATTCTTCAGTATTTTGCTACGTTGTTTTTATGTTTTATTCTTCTGCGTTTCTATTATGTACCTTATTACTGTTCTTGTGCTGACCACGGGCGTAATAAATCGACGACGACGATGATGATGATGATTCAGAAAGAGCGCTCTGACAGTGTACAAAGCCGTACATGCAGAAATCACAAAGTGAGTGAGTAAGTAAGTAAGTAAGTAAATGTTGATTTTATATAGCGCATCGTCGTAAACCACCTCTAATGCGCTCAGGAATGGCACGTGCTAGAGGGATCACACAGTTTTACCTGCCACCCACACGTTTATCCACGAATAGAATGAACCATCCTGCTATTACTCCGTATGCATTCACCAGATGGCACCACCCGACGGACCAAGCGAGGTAGCGCACATCCGATTACAGCTCACTACTCATTCATCGACCTCGAAAGGATGAAAGGCTGAGTTGGCCCAGTAGGATGACTTTGTAGCGGACGGTTTACAAACATAAGTGGTCACCCATCAGCTGCAGGTCGAGCGTAGGACGGTAGGAAAGGGAAACTTCGCCGATCGCCGGTCAAAGACTGATTTTCTACCACTGTGCCACGTAACCAACCAAGCAAACTGAAACAAATGAGAGACGAAGAGAGAAATAACGAAATGCAACCAACAACTGCCAGCAAGTTCATCCACTGCCAGTCACAATAGGTCACCTGCCTGCCATCAGTCATGATCAGTGTTCTTACGAGCTGAAAATTTCAACTGCGTGCAGGCCGATTATTATTAATTATGACTAGATGCATTATCGCCCACCCTAATCGCCTGGCAGACCTGCAGCGCCACTTCCGTCAACGTTGTACATTTACGTACAAGCGACGACCAGTTATATCTACGTCGCACTGTACGTACATTGGACTTCCTGGCTTACTTTACTTAGTTTTACTTACTTAGAGAAACACAAAAGTCAGTTGTAGGAAGCAGTACAAAATGCAGCATGGCTAAGCTTAAAATCACACTGGAAACAGTCCAAAATTTACACAGCACTAACAAGTACTTGGTCCTTATACTTGCCAGTTGTGTGTATTATACACTGTCGTCATGTTAGTTTTTTTCATTGTGGACAAGTAGCTCAGCTGTCGCTGACAAACCCGCGCGATGCATTGCATCACGACTAACGGCAAAATTAAAAAAAAAGTCACGTGACCATAACCACGCCCCTTTTGTTGGTGATATACCATCCTGTTGCTTGAATTGACATACCTGTGTTGTGTACAAAATTTGACGACTTTAGGTTCAGCCGTTCCAGTGATATGATTGGACTCCCAAAATATTTAGTGGGTCACACAACGACGGCTAATACCTGCGCATAGGTAGCGCCGCGCGGGTAAAAAGTCAACGACGTGGCTCGATACACACAGCAGACCCACTCATTGACCTACAAACAGGGTGGTATTTGACGGGGGGATGGGGGACGTGTCCTGGTCACTGGACTTCGGGATCCCCCTCACTGGAACTGATTCAAACGTCCCTGGGTGGGACACATTTGATCCCCTCACTAGAATAGGTTGTGGGG
>Ga0209363_1000284_pt1 | contig 18413 bp, 6 predicted proteins | sample WorMetexBAHAMAS3_FD_187385 | JGI IMG/M metagenome (GOLD analysis project Ga0209363, IMG submission 187385) | Marine gutless worms symbiont microbial communities from Max Planck institute for Marine Microbiology, Germany - Inanidrilus exumae... | ecosystem: Host-associated > Annelida > Digestive... | reverse complement strand
CCCAACTGTGGCGTCAAATTGCCCGATCGACCGGCGTGAGCGAAATAGAAACACGGGACCAGCTGATGGATCATCCGCCCGCCCTGCTGTCGAGTAATCACTGTCCGACAAATTAATTAACGAATACAGCAGTCGAGGTCATAAGATCTACAGATTGCTGGCGATTTGTTCCGCGGTCCAGCAGACAGCAACGGCAACCGAACCAGTCTCAGCAGAAATTGCTACTTTTTAATGTAACAAATAAATTTGTTTTTGACAACATCATTATACGTCTGTAGCCGGTATGTGTGATGAGCTTACAGTGAGTAAAGCAGGACAGTATAAAACAGACCAAGAATGTTATTACTACCGTATCTGACGATGGCTACAAAATTATTAATTAAAACGATAACTTAATGATCAAAGAAATATGTTCTTGGCTGTTTGAAGCTGAGTAATGCTTGAGTCAAAGTTAGCCTTAGGTGGGTGAAAGGAGAAGAACAGCTGAGTGTTATCCGCATAAAGGTGGTGGTCAAGGGAAAGGGAGGAGATGAGAATACTGAGAGGGGTAGTGTACATGGCTAAAAGTAGTGGGCCGAGAACAGAGCCTTGGGGAACACCACAGGAGGAAGTATGCAAGGAGGACAGGTATGTTTACGAAAGTTGGCAGCCAAGAACATAATTCTTTGATTATTAATGTTTTCGATATGTCTAATTGAAAGGAACACGGAATGGATTTTGTGAAGCGTATTTGCTTTAGTTGAATTACCATTTGATGACCTCTTTATTACAAGCCCGTGCAGTTACTCGTGGACATAAATACAAACTATTTAAGTGGCATACCTCTATTATTAGACAAGAAGCTCAGCTACCGCAGAGGGACAGCGCGACACGCCGTGTTAGTAAATGCGTGCTATGTTTCACGAGGTATGGGAGTTAGAAAGGTTTCAGGTACAGAGAAAGCTCAGAGTGGATAAACAACAGCAGCTGGAAGGCATGTGCGTGGAATTGGAAGCAGCGGACTCAAAGGGAAATTAGTTGTCAAATCAATGACTTGAAAGTTCCAGCCACGTTTGCAATGTATCCAGTCAGCGACTGGCGAAAATGTGACTGAAGCTGCACAAATCGCAGACAGGCGGAAAGGGTATTGTGGACTTGTACCACTAGGAAGGAGGGAAAGGAAACGATACCTTTACGGGATGTCTAGTTTCCACTTTCATCGTTGGAATCAATTCAAAGTCATTCCCATCGCCTGCACATACCGTACAACAAACCTCCTCAAATATTCTTCGACGTCCGACGCGGGATGCATTTTTGCCAATGTCCGACGTTTCGGAATAGGACTGTAAATACTGTGCTGTTATTGGTTGCTATTACCAGAAGGCGTGCTGTGGTTGGTTGTCATGCGGTGCTATTTTTAGTAGCACGTCGACATGCGCGCTTCGAGTCGAATACTGTATTGTGGGCATTCCACACAATACTGCCATATAGTTGATTCTATGTGCTGTCGTCGACGAATTAAATTGATTGATTGATTATGTAAATTCCATTCTGTAGTCATTTACCATGGCCATACTTGTTTACAAGAGGTTTTAGTCTTTTAGAGCTTGAAAGAATTAGTAGAGTTATTGCAGACATGGCAGCTCTATTTGCTTTGTCATTACTGTAGTCTTTGAACCAATAACAACACTAACAACAACGCAAAAATCATATTTTATTCTGCAACAGTGATAACCAGATAACAACGAACACCCACGAAATCATGAGTGATTTATATTTACAACACAGGACCATATCCACACACAAAGGGTGCGGCACAAAACTAACCTCTTTGTTACTGGTCAATATTTCAGCCACCTCCCTTAGAATTTTTAAACGAAACTTTCGAGAAAATACCTGCACAGATATGCAGAATGTCTTCAGGCTATCGTAACATTTGGAAAAGTTATGCGATTTCAAACAGCAGAACCTCACAGTGACTTTAACACGCTTAGAATGTTGACTGGTCGTGCAACAAAGATCTGTGTGAGAGATCACATCCAAGATCCAAATCCATGCAAGATCACGATTTCGGAGCAACGTGGATAATATCGGCATATCTGAGAACAACGGGTCAAAAAAATTTAATGCTGATATTTAGGTGGATCTGCGACTGACGTTAATGTGGCAGTGGACAGCCGATGTCTGCGCGCACGTTCAGCTAACAGCGACCAGATGGAGGAAGTGAGCTTGTCAGATGTACAGGAGAATGAAAGCGACCATCAGACTCAGACCTCGGCTAAACTGAACATTACTATATGTGTCGACTGTTCATTCGATTTGACGCACTGCATGCTAATCACGCTATTACCGTCACAACACACGCCGGTATTCAGATTAGGCCTACTCAGCATCCACTTTTGAGGTTTTACGCCCCGCGGGGCGACATGCTGCACCTATGGGGTGAAATTTGGCGTGGAGGAGCCATCTTTACGCCAAATTTCACCCCATTAACGCAGGGGTGGAGTGCAGGTCTGCGGGACCCCGGAAGCTTAAAAGTTTACCCATTTTCGGAATCTAAACTTCCCACAGGGGCGTATACCTTGCGCGATTTTTACGAAATTTATAGCGTTTGTGGGCAGTTTCATGTTCGGTTATTGATTAAAATTTCGGGATTCGCTCAATGGTTCGGAATGATGGCGGCTTTACCTCGTCGGTGGGTTCCCAAAATTTCAGAGCCCACTAGCGACGAAATTATAATCTATTGCGAATACATTTTAGAGGTGCAAAAGTGGTACGGACCTCCTCTATCACCAAGCTGAGTTTGGAGTTTGGTGGGGCTGGGACGTCGTCCCTTAACCAGTTTTCAGAGGTTTATCGCTATAAAGCGGCAACAGTGTATAAAGACAAAGCTAAAATTTGGCATGGAAGAGTATATCATGGAGTCACTCAGGCCAATTTAGGGGTGAAGTGTGGTTATCCCGCCGGTGATGCAGCGACTGCGGGTCGCTGATTACGGTTTCTGGTTTTGCTGTTTCCTAGCACAGACGTTTTTGAACACATTAAAATCGCGAATTTATCACGCTTAAAATAGCATAATTTTGTCTTGTCACATTAAGACAACCAGATAAAACTCCGCAAAATCTGTGTAGATATGGACTCCATATATACCAGTAAAGTTTCGTTTAAAAAACTGAAAATACAACATACACGTTCATAGGTACAGGGTGGCACAAAGTAAGGCATTTTAATTTTTATTGTCTGCGACGTATATACAGCATACACGACTAACATTTGCTGTAAAGTGTAGCAATCACTCCAGTCAAAACGGTCCACCACTTGTTGCAATAATTAACGACAATCGTCTGTGAAGGAATCCTCTCGCTTGATTTAATCATGTCCTGGCCAATCTGCTCCCATTACTCCGTAACACCACTGAGATTTCTTTGAGATGTTCACGGTCTCGAAAGTGCTGATCACAAACAGCTGTTGTGGTGCGTTTCCACTGTGTTGGCATAAATTCCTTAATCAGTTTGCATGTGCTGCATCCCTTGCCAATCCTTTGTCGCAGTGTGTTAAGTACCAGTACCGTTTCACAACTTCGACAGCAATGATTAACGTCAAAAAGGTAATTAAACATGTCTATTGTTTTATCGATTTGGTCCTTGAAGCGTGGAATACTGAAAACTTTGCTGTATGTGTAATTCCAATCTTAAAATATTAAAATGCCCAATTTTTGTGCCACCCCATATACATTAAAAGTACACATTGTTAAAGTGCCTTGTGAAATAACGGACACACACAAATTACACAACATATACACGAAGAATGCTGGAATGTGTTTATGAAATCAACAAGTGGACAGTTTATGGCTGTTGATAATGATAGATGATGATTAGTGGGACAACAACTATAACTTGTGACAATGCATAGGGTGGTAGTGAGGTGACAGTCTCACAACGTCTAATATTGACAAAATTCAGCATGAATACTTCACTGTACAATCAAGCAATGTGGTAGGGATGAGCAAACTCTTACACGAAGGGCCACAAAACTGTTAATGTCAACAGACACATAACTATCAAATTCATGTAACTCATGCTGCAGTTTAATCGAGTAATATACGACAATGTAAAATTTTAACAGATGCCACAGCTGCTAAGCACGGCAAGTTGGCAATCGATTAAATCGACAACATACAATGATTTCTATGCATGTTCACGACCTTGTAGACCACGTAAAATTCACTGGTGGGCCACATGCATTACATCATGATATTCAATGAAAATTAAGCAAAACGCTTTGAGTGTGCTTAACTAACAATTACAACTAACAACGTAAATAATTACATCATTATTTTGTGCACAAGGTGTCAACTACACAAAATTGACATCCAGCATCACAAAATCACTAGCACTCGCATACATAATCACTTACATTACTATATTAATAGTTGATTACATGCATGATAATTATAAACTAGATGGAAAGTACTCTGAGAGAGTACAACTCCCCGCCAAAGCGAAATTTGGGGTTTTTTTGGTCGCCAATACTGGTACAAATCCGTCCACAATCTTTTTAGTTATCGTGGTCAAAGATAGACAGACAAACCAACACCAGTAAAAACATACTCACTCGCTTTTGCGGGGAGAACTAGAAGATGGACTCTAGTGGCCCAGCGTCGACATGTATAATGCCTTCACCACCACATATTTGACCGCTGACCTACAAAATCTAATCAGGTCATCAGTAGGGGCTTGTGGTCATTCCCGGTCAGTTTTATGAAAATTGTTCAAGCTGTTCATGAGATATCGTGGCAACAATATCTGACCGGACGAACAGACATACAGGCCAACGAGACAGCCTGAAAACATAGTGCCCTTGCCGACACTGTTGGGTGGCGAAAGCATTAATAATAATACTAACACTCCAATACTGGTTTCAATAACTAATGTTGTTGTATAAAGTCTTGGAAACGTCATCTGTCTTTCAACATCATTTGCACTGCAAGTTAATCAGATCATCATCTAGAACAAAATCACAAACACAATGAGTGCTGATAGTGTGTGTGAAAGTGACTGGTCAAGACTAGTGATCAATCAAAGATTCAAATAAAACACAAACAAAATTGTGTCAGTACAGCGACAGGCAATACACACCATGCATTAAGCAGTACCTTTAAGAGAAGTAACGGCAACGAATCAATATTTTGCAATAATCATCACTGCACAATCGAAGCCCACAACACCAAGTTTGACACCTGGTTTAATGTTGTCCTTTAATACCAAGACTAGTTGAATAGGATTCAAAGGCACTTTCCCTCCACCCACACAGAGTAAAAACATCAGTGTGACTTTTAAAACCAAGAACGCTAAACGTCAGCTTGCATCTGCGACACTGTGTTTTCTGTTTGCGTTGTTATCTAACTTTTCACGGTACTATTGTATTGATGTATTGTTAAGAAATTACTTACAATCAAACAATCAAACATCAATGCTAATAAACAGACTTCACGTTTCAATCAATGGCTGTACGCATACTGCAGATGACATTAATAGGACAATATTAATTCTGATTACACAACAACTTATGTGCTTAAAATTTAAAACAATAATTAACAAAAAATGCTCACCACACATGCAAATGTTCGTTGTTCAATATTTACACAAAATCATATACATATAAATAACAAGCACGTGAACTACACGTCGCTACATATATTTTTCAGTACACTGTTGTTCTGAATGACTGCTTAGCATCATGCAGCACGACAGCTTGAACATACACACAGGTCACGTGAAATGATGTCAGTTGCACTAACACTAACAATGGTTCATCAGACAACTGCAGTTATCAGCATGTACTTCAATTATAACCTAGGTGCGTGGCAAAGCCCAGCGTGAGCCCGCCCGGTGCAAACGTGCCGCTGCTGCGTACACCGCACTGTAGCATAGAGGCCTTCACAGAAATGACAGTTTCGAGTCTCCACTCTCACCGCTGTGAAGGCCACTATGCCGGTAAAAAGTGCCATTTTCTGCCCTTCATTTATTTTCGGGCGTATTTTCAATTCCACGGAACTGGCATAGCAGGTTTTCTATTATGGCTAAATGAACATCATGTGAGAAAGTTTGGTGAAAATTGGTCCAGTAAATTCTGAGATAAATGGTTTCTAAGGACTGTTAAATGAAAGCAACATCGGCAAAACATAAGCCGTCTGGCATGCAATGCCGGGCAGGCTAATGCTGCTTTCTACTCAGTCTGAATCACACGCTGCACACTGGTAACACTTTGAAAAAAAAACAAAAAGTACAATCTTTCAGTGACACTGTAACCGTTTCTACATCTTTTCCATCATCCACAAACTATTGTTTACTCCTTACGAACTAAATAAGGAATAATTCTCAAATCTTTATCACCTACCTCCTTTCATCAGCCAGTATAAAACCTTCACTCAGTAATTCATATACCGCCAACCAATCATTTTCGGCCTTTTATAGAACCATACTATATGATAATTAATAACAATTTAACAATCAACATACAAGAAGCTCAGCTGTTACAGACAGAATGCACGGCAGTGCACGTCACGTGAAAATTATACTAAGTCCACTCTAGACACTGTACAATGGCTGACAACAATAAAACTGTGACACTCCATTACTGTCTGTGACAGTGACAGGTTGAGCATTAACTGTTATCAACATTTAAAATGGTCATACTTCACTGACACCAAAGTTTGGTGTGATGAAATAGCTCACGAACAGCATAGTCTAGAGACTGGGATGACGTTACGGAAAACCACTGAGGTACTTATTTTTAGAGAGAATAGACGAAATGAGCTTGATAGTCACTCAGTGCAGTTGGCGATGGCACTATTCGATAGGTCATGTATCATCTGATATTAGCGGTTGCAGAGATGGCATAAAGGGACTAAAGGCGTGTTCAGACAGGACGTGGCACAATGTGGTGCATTTACTAGCACCGCACAAATAATGACAGCAAAATCTGAATTTCCATATGGCTCCACACGCAGAGTGAAGACACTCATTGAAATCAGTGTGTTATCATTTTGGCGGCTCCACATGGTGCCGCGGCTCCACATGGTGCCGTGTCCTGTCTGAATGCACCTTAATGCTCCTTCTCTTAGGAGTTTGGTGTTGAATAATGAAACCATGAGGGGCCAGGCCACTGGTAAGTGCTCCATCATAGTGGTCTGACACTGTTAGTTGGGTAAAAGGAAAAGCATCTCGGCCATAAAAACTTTTAGAATCAAAAGTTCTCTTCTAGAACAATTGAAGAAAATGGAGGGGAATTAGCAAACCCCGGTTCACTTGGAAAACAGATGTTAAAAGATTTCCCAAAATATTAACGCTTGTGTAGTGTGTGCGTGACTGCCCGTAATCTTGAACAGTCCTTCAATTTGAACAAGGGAATAAAGGGGTGTTCAGACAGGATGTGGCGCGGTGCAGCACGGTGCAATGTGGCACGGCATGATCTTCTAAGTCCACCGTAGCTAATATAAGCTATATATTAAAACACACTGGGTTTAAAACGGCTTGAAATAACTCAAATAACCTCAACTCCGAGGTCACTGACAATGGTGCTCTTTAATACACCACACATGACTACATGTTAGTGTTCCACTGTCATATGTCACAGAGATGATATGGGTAACATTGTTGAGGAAATCTCGAGCATTTTCTCCCCAATACGAATGCACTAGTTGCTATCAGCATCAGTTGCGGCAACAAAATCCTCCAGTTCTGAACTGGAGATGCCTGCTAACACAGGCTCACCTGTGTAGTTGGCTTTAGTACGGTTGCTGTCAACAATTTTCCAGGTTGAATACAACAGCAGAAACAACAGCTCATGATGGAATTCCAATGGCTGTAAGTAAGCAAGTAAGAGTATTTATACATGGCGCAAAAAAGCAACAGTCAGTCACTATGCGCCAAATTAACTATAATTAACTTCATATGCTGCACGTTTTGACACAAGGCTCTGGAGGGTATTCAGTAGCTGCAATAAGACTTGAAGGTCATTCAAGGTCATTGGCAATGACAAGGTTTGATAGATTACGACTTCCCTACCTATCAGCATTACATAGTGACTATATCTGCATTTTGTATTGTTACTGAAATACTGACAGATAAGTAAGTAAGAATTTTTATTGACCATAACAAATGTATATGCAGCACTGGAATAAAAAAACATAACTGAAAGCAGAGTTTACAGATAAAAACCGACAATGACAATACATGATGAAAAGAACACAATAAAATAATAATATGACAAGACAATGAAAATGAAACTATAATGAAATGAAATTGTGAAAATTAAGGATTTTAGTTAAGAAGGGGAAAGGACTGCTTGTCAAGTTTGTATTTATAGCTGGGTAGTTCAAAGCCATGGACTATTTCCCTGAGAGTTTGGTGGAGTGGTCTTCGAGGCGGGAGGAGGTGAAAAAGACAGTGATCAGGGGCCTTGATTTTTTTGAAAAGATCGTGCATGGTTGAGTCTATAAAGGTTTGTATCTCATAAGTTTGTTTAGTAAAACCATAGCAGAAAGATCTTTTCAAAAAAGCATCAATCCTCTGTTTTAGCTCCACATTAAGATATGGGCCCCACATTTGGATGGCATAGGTTAGGCAGCTGAGTATAATTGCCTGAATACTGTGTACAGTTGATCAAGCAGCATCCGCTGTTGGCACAGTTGATAAAGGAGGAATATATGCTGACTGAAAACTTCTAAAATAGCATCGAAATCATTTACAAAGCTGAAACTAGACTGAAAAATCAAGTATAACAGTGCACACGTTTAACAGTGTGCACACGTTCAATACCCTCAAGTGACTGGGGAGACTGTGCTTGCTAGGATGAGAACAATGTAGATTCAGCCCAGAGTCGAATGTGAAAAAAAGATATTACCTGAAAAACTAGAATTTTTAATATTTCCTACATTTGACGCCCACACCATAGTTTCGCCACAAGAATTATTGTTTTGAGTAAACTGGGCTGGTAAAGCTACCATGTAATGAGGTCTAATGATATGTTAGTCGTTTTGATCGAGATCATAAATGTCAGACAAATGGACAGATTTACGACATCATGTACCATCCTTGCATACAGTGCTGCATGGCAAACTACAATAGTTATATCTGAGTCATGCAGAAAAGTTCCAAATTTAAAATTGCACACACGCACATATACTCATAAACACATTTCACATAATACAAACTTTACATACTGTAGCACGACCACAGTCTACTCAATTATAAAGTCTGCAGCCATCAATGAGATCGTAATCTGCTTGTTACTGCAGAATGCGACATTTAAATATGTAACAGCAACTACACAATACAAGATCGCAGAAAATGCGGAATATCCCATAAAATATAATAGAACTTAACTCAATACATCAATAAAATTTTACGACTTTATTGACAAAATATGGGAAAGATAGCAGAAGCTTATATATATATGCCCTGAAGAAACAACAATAAATCATATAACCAATGGTTTATCAGGAATGCCAGAAAAAAATATCAAGTGCTGCAGAAAAGCATAAAAAACATAGAAGTTCATCGATATCATTAACTGCAGTCAGAGTGGCACAAAAATACCGGGCCATTGTCTAAAATCAAAGAGACGTAGATATGTCACAAAGTAGTATAGTGACATGCTTTAAAGTGCAGTTTGATCTATTATGATGGCTTTACAACAAATTTACTGCTGGATCCGACCATGAAAGAATTTTGAAAACTGGACAGCATTCAGAGAAATAATGTTTTTTTCTGCTTTTGTATAACGGTGACAGCAAAGTGACACCTTTTTGACTCAGTAGTCAACAGCATTTTTATGTGCCACCCTTTATAAAACTGCCAGTTATGACAACCTAACTGAAACAACAAAGTTAGAGTCATCTTGAAAACTATATGACACAAGTACGACATTAACAGCAGATCTTTTGCTGCTAAGTACAATAATGCTCACACTGATTGACTGAGTTGAGGTTTTACGACTCCTTCGACACAGAATAGGTCATTTCGGAGACGTTCTTCCCAGCTAATCTCTTTGCTTGGTACTGAATATAATGTTCAGAATGCAGCAGTAACAAGACTATTACCAATGCTGTCTACCTACTCCCAGCTGTGATTTAATCAGCTCAACTCATGTCGTTATTAATATAAAAACAACATCCACATCTAAGCAAGTAATTTCAGGTAAATTCACTACACACACCGGGGTGGCGGTCTGGCTTAGTGGTAGCGCTCTGGTCTCAATCAATGGTCAAACGTAGAGTAATTTCATTGATCTAGATAAGAGATTAACAGACGTACTCTACATGGGGCACAGTTAGTACTGGGGTGTGACCATCTTCAGACAGGCAAATCATCTCAGTATGTACAAATCACACCCAGGTCAACTCAACCTGGCTATCTCATTGTGGGGAGGCAGAATGAGTACAAAACAGGCACAGCATGCGATGCAACGGCTTTGCAGTCGTGGTCTCTCAGCATAAGCTGGTGTCTGACGACTAGATTAGTGCTGCTCTACAGGTCCATGTGGCTTGAGAAGGACTTCACGCTTTTTTACTGCATACAGTAGTGGCACTGTAGAGCTGGCGTGAATAGAGCAACTCTCCTTCCTTCAAGAGTCCAATGGTGACAAAGAAAAGATGAGGTCACTGCTTTGATTTTGGTTGGTGACAAGAACAACATCCAAAAAGGTTCTCTTTTTGAACAAGTGGAGAAAAAAACCAAGGAGGGACCTTATCAACCTGGGTTCACCTGCAACACAGCCATTAAGATGGAGGTAGGTAGGTATTTCATTCACTAAATCATGACACTGCTTTATACAGTGTTCGCTGGATGTCAAGAACAGCATTCAGTCTGTAAAGAATAAGTGAATTCTTGCTACAGCAGCTACAAATACTTCATCGGGAAGACTTTTGGGTCACCTTGTGCACTCAACTAAATCCAAGGCAACACTTGACACACCTGATGTGTGACTGTGTCTGTGTGTTCTCAAACACATTAATGCCATTTGTGTGTGTATTTACAGCTGCTAACAAACAACGTATTATACAGCTTACTAGTTCTAGTCATCTAGCAATTCCTATGCACATCTCAGGCCACCCTCGGTGGTAAAATGCCCCACCATTCTAATGATTCGACAAATAATAAAATCAAAATAACTAGAGGATGGACTTCGAAGCCCCAGCGTCAATGTGGATGTCATCGCCATCTCGATGGTCTGCTGTGACCTTGACCTTTGACCTCTAGAATCTAATCAGGTCATCTGTAGGGACTGGTGAATATTCCCGGTAAGTTTCATTGAGATTACTCAAGTAGTTCACGAGAAACGGTGTTCACAAAACCTGACCTTGATGGCCTGCTGTGACCTTAACCTTTGACACCCAGAATCTAATTAGGTCATCAGTAGGGCAAGTGAATATTCCCTGGACGTTGCTCAAGTCGATCATGAGGTAGTGTGGTAACAATATCCGACCGGATGAACGAACGAACAGATGGATGGATAGCCCGAAAACATAATGACTTTGCTGACAGTGTCGGGTGGCAGAAGCATAAAAACAAATATATCTTACTAATACAAAAATCACTGCTCATTAACAATAACTCCTCAGCATTTACTGTGCAAATACACAACAGTTAGCAACACGTCAGTGATCACAACAGAGAAGCATAAAATGTGTGACGACTCATACAAAACACACCACTACAACGTCATTTACCTCCACCACTTTGGCAGGGGTACGCTTTTTATCTAAATTTGCCCGTTAGCAGAATACGTCAGAAAGTTGTCGGTGGATTTTCATGACATTTGGGAAACAAACACACAAAAGCTGATTAAATTTTGCAAGTCATCCAGAACAGACTATGGATATATTATTGTATTTACAGATAGGCCAGCAATCAAGTGATGTGAAAAATGAAGTTGGGAAAACCCGGGCCGATACAGCACAGTACAGGATAAATTAGGCCGATGTACCGGTCTCTCGCAATTATGACGCTGTGGCATGACGGAGGTATATGTACTCAAATGCTGTCTAGTTATATAACAAATACCATATAAATTAGGTAATTCTGTGCAGTAACAATAAATTATAAAGCTATTGAACAACAACAAAAAGGACTCACATAACTGATGGGACAATCACAGTTGTACATCAAAACACTTGTCAACATGCATTACGACTCATAATGCCTCATGAGATCACTGAAATTAATTTAGTTTCCTCTGTAACTGGAATCTCCATGTGCTCCGAGGTACGCAGTCCATGGTTGTTGGGAAGCTGGTCGGAAATGCAGTGGTGACAGCTGCTGAACAGCCGGCTGACTCGAATTCACACTGACAAAGTCAGTGTCCCTCGGTCTCTGCAAGTGTAACTCCAGATTCAACTTTGAGATTCTTGTCATCTTCTGTGTACGCACATATCGGCCGAATTCGTCCGTGACTTCTGCCGAGAACGATACGATTGAGATCAGATCAAGTGTGCCGTCACCATCAACATCTCCAATGGCACCTGAAATACAAAGTGTGATCTTTAGAATAAACGTTTCTGACCCAATGGATAAGTTAGCAAGTGGACAAAGAATTTTGAAAAAAAGGCTGCATCGCATGTCATGCTATTATCGAGGATAGAATGATTCCTTTTGCTGTATGCACCACAGCAGAGACTCCAAATGCTTTTCAGTGGGCAGGACAACCCTGAAAAATTACTTCTTTCTGTAGAGGAATCTCGATCTCCATCTAACACACAGTTCCTTAGGCCCACATGAGTAAGTTCCCCAAACGGCATCTCGATTGGTTTAGCCGTCTTTGCAGGACTCACCTGTGTGACATCAGTAGCAACAGGCCGCAGCTGTGTGCAATAAATGCGATGCGGCCTGAATGATACAGATACTTTAAAGTTGCATGAGCAAATACTGTAATGGACAGTCAAGTAAGCCATGTGTGAAATGCACTGCTTGAAAAAATACATAAATTTTAGCCAGAGTACTATATCTAACAATTTAGGTGCTGCCAACATAAAGGATGCGATACCGTTTCCAGGAGTTATTTAGTGAATGAAGAAAGGAAGGCTAAGTGATTCCCTTGGCTGGAATCAGAAGGGCAACTGCCCCCAAAAATGTACCAATCACCCACCCCTCGGGATAAAGAGGCAACCATGTCACCAGGTTCACCTGGAAATGACTGTTAAATCATGCTTATGGCACTGTCTAACTGCTTCACATCTAAACACTTCTTCAGATCGTCACTATTCTGCTTACTAGATGCACACAGGTCAGCCAACTTCATTATTTCACTAAAGCTGACACCGTCAGTTAGTCTAACGACAAATTTAGCATCTATGGACGAATGCCAACGAATGAGCAATGATGCAATTTCTAAAAATTGGAGTTTAACATGTATTGGCATCATTCATAAGGTGCCGGTGTCAGAGAGGGAGCTGCAATGTGGTGGCTGAAGAACCGTTTAGGCCAGTTAGTGATTTTTACTGGCTGGCCTCAGCTGTTTGAGTTCCAATCAGTGCACTGACACCGTTGACATGAATGGCATCCGGCCTATAAATCATCTGTGTCAAGACCCATTTATCAGTTCAACGTGTTATCTTGTATAATTGCTGTTCTTCAGTTCCTATAACATTCAGTACCTAACAACTGTCGAAGTATAATATCTTTTCTGTGTGGGTCTGACGTTGGAATGCTTCTCTTAGGTAAAGCCCAAAAGAAGCATCCGGGGGACCACCCTCCTACCCACGGTACCAGACCTGCCCCCTCCACCGCCAGAAAAAAAAACAGCTCATAACTTTTGTTTGCCATTGAACATTTTTACAGTTGTAGAAACACACACTTACGCACAACCAGTTTGTGGCCATTATACAGGTTAGTTAGTCAGTTAACTTAGCTGAAATCGCCAGTTAAGTCAACTGGAGAATTGTCTTTCAGTGCCCGCATGCTCTTGCTGATGGCATTTGGATTAGAAAGTAGACACCATAACATCGACTTCTACTCAATGATGTTACCTACACCATCTGCATACCAGACGTAGAAACAGACATAACCTAAAATACAAATACAGCCGATAAAAACACTGATGTGATAAGCAACTAGACAACAGAAAACCAAAATAGAAACTTAAGCAAGCATGATCAATGGCAATGATGCAATAATGCACACCTGTTGTTCTCTCATCTGCAGTCAGGAGCAGACAAGCCTCCTTGCCAGCCAGGTGAGTCTCTGGCTTGCTGTGGTTACTTTCTACATGTCGCCTGTTACTCTTACTGGCCTCAGGAAATTCTACAAATACATCGACATTTAATAATAATAATAATAAATATAATAATCCGATTTGTAAAGCGCCAGAATGTCAAAAGACTTCCGTGGCGCATCAGACATCTACTTTTAGTTTTGTTTTGTTAAACCTATCCATACATAGAAGATTGACTGAGTTGTGGTTTTACGTTCCACTCGACAAAAAATAAGTCATTTCAAACACAACAAAAGTAAACATGCATCCATAATAAAATATACTACAACAGAAAATTAACCAAATAAACTAAAGCCAGGTTTAGTCGCCTCCTACGACATCCGGTTGGGAAACAGAGAGGGCCTATTCTGGTTTCGGCGCTTCATAAATTTGTCACTTACTTACTTACTTAGACACTTACCCACTTACTTACAGCCCCGGGACCCATATGTAGAAGAACCCTGTCAACATGATGGGTTGTTGAGACTGCTTCTGTAGCACGCAGCCAATGACGACTGTGATTAAAAGCTCCGTATAAAACACGTCAGCAATACAGTGCAACGAAACAAATGATTAACCAACAGTACAGTAGTAGTTGGTGGTGGTGGTAGTTAGTAGTAGTAGTTTACAGACTGGATGTGTTTCCTGTCATCATTCAACCACCAGTGTCAAAGCAATGACGAAAACACAAACAGCTACCCGTAACTAGTGGCCTGGCCTCATTCTTTCTCTATCCACCATTAGACTCCCCGCCAAAGGGGCGTTGCTCTCTTTATACCAGCTCTCTGACGCCAGGGCCTTAAGCTACAGTACATCTCAAATAAATTAGCCCCGTATGGGACTGACTCCTCACAACTGACGTTTCTGCCAAGTTCAAAGTCATGTGCCACATAAACTAGGACAAATATAAAAATCCGGCCCAATCAAATTTTGATATTGTGCCCTAGAATCAGTGGTCAGTTGCCAGCTCCCATTGTAAATGGCAGAAGAGATAGCTTTGAAAATGGCTGGATTTCCAACTTTGAAGAGCTCCAGAATATGACCTTGGATCGGGTCATACTACATACCATCATGCATCACTCATCGACCTTTACCTACATGCCAATTTCATTGAAATTGAAAGAACTTTTTGTGGACGGACGAATGAACAGACGGATGGACAACTGAAACCCACTTTATTAGGTCGACTCAGAAGAGTCGACCTAAAACCACATTAGCATCTATGGATTAATTACAACAAATAAACAATGACCACATAGATACAGCAACCGACACCTCTGTCAAGAAACTACAAAAATTCCAAAAAAGGTCAGAAGTGCTTACGATAATGGAATGTAATGGGGATGTCTTGACGAACACGCAGCGGTGCACGTTTGATATCTCGACTGACAACAAAGGTGCTAGCAACAGCAGCATCAACTAAGTCTTGGTTACAAGCAGCTAAGCCGTTCTTCGATGATTCAGTAGGTGATATGCCTGACATAACACATCAACACATCAGCTATATGCTAACACTTATACACAACCTGTGCAGTATATCATGCTAAAAACTGGTTATTTGATTGAGTTATGTCCCACCTGAAACAAAATAGGCCATTTTGGAGACATTCTGGAAGGAGTAGATAGATAAGTCAGGAAGTAAACCAATAAGTTAGTAAATAAGTAAAAAAAGCATAAGGAAAGAAGAAAGTAAGGAAAGAAGGAAGTGAAGAAGGAAGTTAGTAACACACAAACAAACAATTTATATAGCGCCAAAATCAACATATGAATTACAAAGCATTATTGCCCCGGCGCCCATACGAGGCAGCAGCTTTAAGAAAGAAGATGGACAGCTGTTGCAGAGAAACTGCATAATACTCTTCACACAGTCTGTGATGACTGGCTGGACATTAGATTTTACATGACGCTAGATATCTGGTTTAAATGCACCACTAGATTCCCAAGCAAGAACTTAGGAACGCCAATAGCAGTGAGAAAGCAACACAGCCACAGCATATTGAGCATATGATGCAATAAGCAACCAATAAAAAGTTCTGACTTAAACTTAACAGCCCAGCCTCCGACGCCTGTAAAATAACTTTTCAAGCCCCAGCTTGTATAAGATACCCATATGTTGGAAAGAGAACATCTTGGCAAGTAAGGATAATGAGAGAAGGATGATGAGAGACAGTATGGCTGATTAACGATGGGATATGTATCAGAAATATATAACTAACAATTGTGCACATCATGTACTCACTGAAAATCAAGAGTTAAACAATGTAACAAAGTCTTGATCATCAAAAGTATTGGTATTGTAGGGTTTAACGTCCGACTCGACACATTATAGGTCATTTCAGAGACGATTTTACAGGTCAGATGACCCAACCAACAGTGTAATAGCACACAGCTCACTTGAAGGGTTGGTTGGTTGGAGTTTAACGGCGCTTACAACACAATTTAGGCCATATCGCGACCAGCTCACTTGAACACGTTGTAACAAGTGGAATTATCAGTTGCAGGCTCTACTCAGTTCTGCCCTAGTGTATGAATACCAGAAATGAGTCAATTAATTGAGTTCAGGTTTTACGTCTTACCTGACACAAAATGGGTCATTTTGGAGGGGTTCTTCCCAGCCAATCTCTTGGCTTAGTACTAAAAAGCTAAATCAGACACAACAAAAGCAAACATGCATCCATAACAAAATATACTACAACATAAAATTGGCACAAAAAACTAAAGTCAGGTTTGGCCGCCTCCTACGACTTCTGGCCTGGAAACAGAACGGGTCTATTCTGGAAGAAGTAGACAAGTCAGGAAGTAAATGTCCAAGGAAGTAAATAAGTACGGACAAAAGTATAAGGAAAGAAGAAAGTAAGAAAGGAAGGAAGTAAGGAAGGAAGGAAGTTAAATATAAACATACAATTTATATAGGGCTGAAATCAACGAATCAGGGAGCATTACCACCCCGGAGCCCATATGGGGCATGCATCCCACAAAATGCCTCACATACCATATGAATATGCACCACTGGTCAAGAAACCCTGGACTAAAAATATTGTTAATGTGTAATATTAGTTAAATTACAAATGTTTGACAAGTCCTGTTTTCTGGCTATGACAACATGAGTGCTATTTATGGTAAGGATCATAATAAAAATCTTTCCAACGCTCAGCTCTCTCACTGATCCCAGCTCATCACCGACCTAACATTACATGGGTGTACTTCTACACAGGCACAACAGGCAGGTGCATAAACTCACACTGAAACCAAGACTGGTTTTGCAGCCTGGCTATAAAAACTCAGCAGAGAAGTCCACCAGTGATATTTGACTTCCACAAATTGTTTTAACTTTTTCTTTTACTTTTACTTGTGCATATTCATTAGGCTTTACTTTATCTTTTACTTTTTAAAATCATTTTACTTTTACTTTTAAAATAAACCTTTTGCCTTTTCTTTGACTTTACTTTGACTTTTATCTTTAATTAACAAAGTCATAGAAAACAAAAAATGATCACATGCAGTGAATTTTGTGATATCTTCACTCTCCAGTATAACACACATCATTCATAAGCTAAAGTAGGATTAGTCAGACTCAGTCAATCAGATGTATCAGGATAATGATAGGCATTTTGCATTCACTTCTTTTTCTGAGTCAGTCACAGAACACCAAGTGAACGCAAAATGCCCATATTCATCTTCAAACAAACTCTCACATTTAGTGATCTGGTCATACGATTTCTGCACCCTGAACAAAATCCACAGACTGAAAATAGTCTTTCGACATAGGCCTGGAGCTGCAAGAATGTCCAGCGCCACTGGAGCAAGTTTCTGGTTATATCGCCTGCCTTGTTTTCCAGAACTCAAATGCAATGAAAGCGCTCCTAGCCCCAAAACTAATTGTCTGCACTTCAGTTAGGTACTGGCCAAGTTGTTGTGTTAACTCATCAGATGATGGAGTTGTGTTGAAATGTGTCTTTGTTTGCTGGACTGAATGTCACGTGCATGCTGCCAAGCAACATTTGTAAACTTCAGGAACACTTGTTTTCAAAGTTTCCATCATAGTGCAAGTCAAATTGAAAGTAATTTACTCTTCTTCAATTGCACTTTTCTTTGACTTTTAACTAAATCAACTTTTCTTTAGCTTTGACTTTCACAAATCATTTTACTTTTGCTTTTACTTTTCAGAAAATCATTATGCT
>Ga0209363_1000283_pt1 | contig 18429 bp, 12 predicted proteins | sample WorMetexBAHAMAS3_FD_187385 | JGI IMG/M metagenome (GOLD analysis project Ga0209363, IMG submission 187385) | Marine gutless worms symbiont microbial communities from Max Planck institute for Marine Microbiology, Germany - Inanidrilus exumae... | ecosystem: Host-associated > Annelida > Digestive... | reverse complement strand
CCCCCTCCCCGCACCCTATCCCCCTCGGCGCCTTCGGCGCCTCGATATGGCCCACCAAACTATAATCCTGTCTACGCCACTGATTGTAGATTGCGCGTTATGTCGTCAATCACTCAATCAAATAAACGAACATTATTATTATTATTATTATTATTATTAGCACTGTATTTGTTATTACGCTGGCCGCGTCTATAGCGGAAATCATAATATACAACAGTCTAGCGTCCGTCCGTCTGTCCCGTCTGCATACGCACCGTGTGACTCAACAGGGGTAGCATGCGACACGGCAAGAGTACATTTCGTCGCGACAGTGGAGGACCGACATACTTATTGATTGTGATGGATCACAGACCTCTCGGCTTTGGTCTTCCTTTCAGCGACACAGCTGGCGCGTCCTGTCTGCCTCGAAGAGTCATTGACGAGTGGTATCGATAGGCAGCCGGTCCAGGTGTGTCGAGTATTTTCACTGTGAATGACAACGCAACGAACCGGTGTACACATTGTATACAGACAAATGACGCCCAGTTTCAGCGTCATTTGTCTGTGTATATCGTAAACTTTGTCAATTTTATAATCACTGCGGAACCCCCAAAGAAGTTTTTATTAAAAGATATTCAGTTTTCCTAATCAATTTAGCATACTTTTTATGTTTTACTTTTTTGCTTTTTTGTTGTAAAATTGTTTCACACTGTTATGTGTTGTAAATGATTGTATGATTTTAGGTTAGATCTTGTGCTCATTTTTATGTTTATTATTTTTATCACGGTTACGTTATTAGTGGTCGTGAAAATAGGCCGCATCGCAGCACTAGCTAACGACAGCGGCCTATTGCTGCAGTTGGAGTAGCTGGCGCTGAACAATTGCCAGTCCGGTCTTAGCCAGACGATAGGCCACGCCTAGAGGTGGCGCGCTATAGAAATGCCCGACAACCTGTTTACTCCCACTCAAGCCGTCCTTCACCTTACACGTCGCGCACACATCGCACACACCTACCAATTCCCCTCCTCTCCCTGGGCTGGCGCACTGGGCCAGCATAAGGTCGCAGCGCTGGGGTCCAGAGTAGGCAGCATCCCTGGCCGTAATAACGAACAAACGAACGACCCTGACCACGCCTTTTTTAAGGGTGGTTTGTCATCCTAATTGTGGGACTTAATATAGCCAACGCGTGTGCGAAATTTGACCACTCTACCTTCAGCCGTTCCGGAGATATGGTTCGTGCCCATCAAAATTTAAATGGTTCACGTGATCTGACCAAGCCCCTTTTAAGGATAGTTTGCCATCTGTGGACTAGCACTTGCTACAATTAACCTATCTACCAAATTTGAGGTCTCGATCTCTACCCACTACGAAGATACGAACAAAAGACGATACAAAATGTCGATAATGTGGTGGTTTGGGGTAGTCAGGGGTCACTCAAAGTCACTGGAAATAGCGCCATTCGATAGAGTGCATACGAGTTCCTATTAGTGTTCTATAGTATTCATGCCCCTGTATCACACGGTTTCTGAAATATAGCGAGATGTTGGTCGAAAATCGCCAATTTGAACCTACCCCACCTCTATTTGGCGCCCCCGTACGGGTGACCCATGTAATTTCGCCGAGATTTTTGGCGTCAGAAAACTAGAGTCCCTTGGCTATTGTATGGTGTTGTTTGCGTAATCCTACGTTTACCCGTTTTGGTACAGTGCTGGCTTGTGAAGGACAGATGGGCGGACAGACGGACACACGACGACAGCATACACCGCTCTAGCATTGCGTCGCGCGGTAAAAATCAATAACTGCGACCGCAGAACGGCGGCAGCCGGCGGCAAGGCTTTCTGGTCGGTGTCACATTAAATTTTCGCGAGGGGCGACGGCGACGCGACATTTCGTCAAATTACTATGACGTCTTGTCTAGTTTTCATATTCAGGGGCCCCTCGACCTAAGGGGCCCTGGCGCAGGTGCGCCAGCCCTGGCGCACGTGCGCCATGGTTAATCCGGCACTGATGCTCGTATTAACATTAAATTATATTACATAAAATAGTTATAATGCTCAGTCTACACTACAGAATACATCGACTATGCTCGTAGTATGCTTACTGTTAATAGCTTGGAGTGTGACCGTAACGTATGGATTAAAACTAAATAAATAAGTAAGTAAGTAAGTAAGTAAAACAACGCCATAATCAGGGGTGCTGGGTTAAGCCGCGTTCACTCAGTGCCGTATGTTATTTTGCATGTTGTTACTACAAAGATGGTAATAAACAAAATCCGCGAGATGATGTTCTTACTATTGCGATTAAGCCCGATACTGTAAGAAGCAGCTTGTGGCTTGGTCCGGCAATGGTCGTTCGCTCCGATCAGCGTCTTGAGTTTGTACACAGCTGGTCCTGGTCCTGTAACAAGCAAATATAGTTCGTACCAAGATCAGGAGCATGTTAAGTTCAGTCGCCGATGAGTAAGCGCTCGCCGTATGATATTAGTACAGTCGTGAGCGTCGGAATTACACTTTTGGCATAACCGGCATAAATGGCCTTACTGTCACCATCCTCTAAAAATTAATTTTAACCAATATTTGGCAAAATGCAGGGAAAAATAAAATTATTGCATCCAAAATTATTTCCTTAAAATATTTGGAAAATACAAAATAAAACCTTAACTCAATCGATCAAGTAAAATGTTGTAATTTGAGCCATTTTGCACGTGATATGCAAAATTTGATATTACAGGACAATATCTACGATAATGGATGATCTCATTATCTCCACACCGCGGAGATGATGGGAGGTATGCTTTCGCCGGCGTCGGTAGGTATATATGGTGCCATCCTGCAAAAGTTTCGGTATGCATCCTGATCACTAGCACGTATCTATCTCACAAGATTTGACGCTCGTCGAGATATCCGCGGCCTCACCAAGCAATATCGGGGCATTGGGCGTATCGACGTTTTCGACACCGACAAACGACAACACTGCAATTGTTGCAGCCGCAATGCTGACAATTATTTCATCTTCATCCGTTTCATACTTTGGCGCCTACATTGGACCAGTGACTTCACGGTCACGTCAAACAGAGACCACGTGACTATGAATATTTATGGCGTCGACAAGCGATAGAGCAGCGACAAGTAGCATTCTACAAGTCGCCGATACAGGCGATATGTTGCCTTCGACTTGTCGCCTGTCAGCGACGTTCTAAATGTAGAAGGCGACAAGTCAAAGGCAACATGTAGTCAGTGTGTTATCGGCTTAATCGTCGTGAGTCGTTCCAGTGTCACCGCATTATGGCAACCTTGTACTTCTACCTATACCGTAGATAACGGTATAATTCATTACGCCTCATTCACACGGAGACCTTGTGCATCGGTGTCCCTTAGAGTGATAAGCCTGTCTGTTCCGCGCTTGACGAAAATATTTTTTACGAATTCGACATAGGAGACTTTCATCGTAATGTGATGCTGTTACAGCAGTTCCTGTATTGTGTCAGATCTTGGGCGAGTTTATCTTTTAGCAGGACAGTACCCGGACGCACAGAACGCTCAAGGCGCAATCAACTTTCGTGCTCATGATTTTTGCTAAATGTTGACCGATTTTTAGGCAGCAGTAATAGCTAGATGCGGCCTATTGCTACAGACGGAGTAGCGTGGTCTGTCTGTGTGTGTGTCTGCAAGTTGTAACGTTCGTGAGCCCAGCAAAACGGCTGAACCGATCGAGTCTACCATCAGGTGGACCCAATGAACCACGCATTAAACGGAGGTCGAGATCCCCATTTGAGGGGCAATTTTTTGGGTTTCCGACCCACTGAAAAGCTTTGGAAATCAGTGCTGCGAACAAAGTGTGTATTGTGTATTAGTTGATTAATTATGGTTTACTTTTGCAACTAGAAATTATTTCAGCAATGTATATTACGACGATTAGTAGTAAGTTGTTATGTGATACTTCATGTAAGAAATTACCTTTCTCCATGCAGAAGAGGGGTTTCTTTTTATCTTGTTGAATAGCGCTGTCTTCATCTTTTCTAGACATACTGTACGTCAAAATGCTAGAATGCTCAATCTAAACCAAAAATTCTGCTAAGCCGTTCAAACTATATGCCTTGCTTTGTTGCACTGAAAGATTTACGTCTCCCTGACAACTGCAGCCACGAATCCGTACGGTCATCATTACTAGTGACTCGTATTAGCCGCTGCTGCCGCTGCTGCTGAGCATGCGGCGGTTGTTACGGCTCAGTTACACAGTGCAGCGACTCAATTTCTAGCTCAATATAAAATATAGCAATGAAATGAAACACATGGTGAGCACGGTGGCTAAGCGGCAGAGCGTTAAACTTGCGATTTACAGGTCGCGGGTTCAGTTCCCGGCCGATCGGCTTTCACGTAACATAGGTCAACTCAGCCTTGCATCCCTTCGGGGTCGCTAAATCGAGTACCTGCTTCGGCTGGGGGTAAAGGCGGGATTCTCACCTCTGCCGGGTTGCAGGTAACACTGTGTGATCCCATATTCCATGTGTGTTTCCCGTAGCGGTGAAGAGCTAAATTGATGCTAAACTGCTATACACTGTTCACTTTTGTTTTACTTTACAAAACCAGAAATGCGTGGCAAAGCAGGTTGCAGTGACTTAGGGGGAACATGCGTGACTGATTCATACTTTTTCAACGTTTTGTATTATCTATTGCGAGATGTTTTACTAACTTACAACACAGTTTCCAAGTTCTCAAAGTTCTCAGACGAATAGGTTCTCATTTTCACCATTTTACCGCGCGACGCTATGCTAGCGCAGTAGCGCGGCATATGCTGTCGTCGTGTGTGTCTGTCCGTCTGTTACAAGCCAGTATTGTACCAAAACGGTTGGACATAGGATCACTGAAACAATGCTATACAGTAGCCCAGGGACTCGAAACCGAAACTGCAGACGAACAGGCGGGATTCCAACAAAGAAGGGGGACAAGCGGCCAAATCATGAATCTTAGAATACTAATGCACAAGACACGCGAGTACCAACAACCGCTCTGTATGTTCTTTGTGGACTTCAAGAAGGCATTCGACTCGATCTCCCATGATAAGCTCTGGGTGACTATGATGCACAGGGTTCCTCGGACCAACATAAGCCAGCCCCAAACGGCATTTCGATCCGTTCAGCCATTTTTGCGTACACCACAGCAGACTCTCAATGCTTTTCAATGGGACGGACAACCCCTAAATTTGCCCATTTCCCTTGGGGGATCTGAACAGTCATCTAATATATGGCTCCTTGGGCCCACCCAAGTCAGCCCTCCAAACGGCATCTCGATCAGTTTAGCCGTTTTTGCAGGGCTCACAAACGTGACCAACAAACAGACCGACAGACCACACTACACCGTCTGTAGCAATAGGTCGCATCTTATGCACTGAGTGCATGTCATGTGGCTTGATAATGTCGATATTGTGCTACCTTGGAGAACAAAGCCGTGTTGTTACCTGTCGGCAGCCATATTCAACTCAAGTGCATCAATCATGAAAATTGAGCCGAAGCCGGCGTGCTGCGCGGCAAGAGATTGATCAACGTCGCTCTGTCTATAATGTCTACCGGGGCAATTCATGTTAATTTTCTGTTCGATCGAAGTTTTATCACTCTAATGCAATATATATTCTGTAAGTCCCCAGCACTGACAATGAAAAATACAGATACACGTAATGTATGCATATGGAACTGGGACGATAATATAGATTAATTGACTAACTTGTTGGGCCGCATTGCAGCAATATCCAGCGACAGCGGCCTATCGCTACAGTAGCGTGGTCTGTTTCTCTGTGGGTCTGTTTGTGTGTTGGTAACGTTCGTAAGCCCTGCAAAAACGACTGAACTGATCGAGATGCCGTTCGGAGAGCTGACTCGGGTGAGCCCAAGGAACCATGTATTCGATGCATCTCGAGACGGAAAGGACAATTTTAGGGGATTGTCCGGCCCATTCAGAAGCATTGACAATTTTTTCTGCGGTCTTCGCTATGCAAGGGATCATTCAATGTCAATAACGGCATGCAGAATGAGGGATCATTCAATCCGGGTGGCTGGTGTCACATAAATTTTTCCCCGCCGTGAAAATTCCGCCCCTGTGATGCTGCATTTCGTTCAAGTTCTTTGACCACTTGTTCGTTAATTTCATACTGTCATGCGTAGTCTGTCGGTTCTCCGTTCAGTTTGTAAAATGAAATGGTGTTTCAATTTCTGCCGTGCTTTCATTCAGTGATAAGTAAGCTATACATACAAAGAATTTTAATGTTTGAATTTTTACTGAACGTTTCTTGGAAAAGTGCGCTATAGATGTATGATGTGGCACTTCTACATGTAGCTTCTGAAGCCGTGGCTAACGAATTTCAAGGCTGATGGCTCTACGGCCGGGTAGCCGGCTTAACTCAACAAGCGATGGCTAGGTACGAGTTAGGAAATACAGGGTAGGTCCCAAAAAAGTGAAGGCCCCTGCTGTTTCTCAACAAATTATTGTACAATGTGTGCGAATAAAGCTTATTTTTCAGATTTGATTGTGACACACGTATCGTACCACACAAGCATAGACCTATAATAGATCTATTTTAGACTGCTGTTAAATATTCTATCGGCTATGCACGGCGCCATAAAATTCTAATTTAAAACTCGAAAAGGAATAGAGTGGGGTGCTAAGAAAATGTTGAAAAATTTACAAAAAGTGTGATTGGATAATTCCGTCATTGAAAATGCTGCCATTGAATAGGGCAGATGTAAGTTTCTATTAGACTTAGCGCCTATACAATTTTTTTCTATAATGTATGGCAGAGGTTCCTACTTTTTGCACCTTAGGCCTATGTTATGCAATTTGTCATTTCTCCTCCAGAAATTGTTTGATTCAAAAAATGCATTCTACACTAGAAAGCGGGGCAAAGCCTAACGTGTAGCCCGCCCGGCATGCGCAAACGCGACTGTGCATTTCTTACTTACCTACAGACTGGCTATGCTACTGCTACCTAGCGAATGACATTTAAAAACCAGCGCACGGCGTATTTTAGCCTACGTGGACAGTGGACTCACCACCCATGCTAATGAGCCACAAGATTTCAGGGGTTACTGGACCAAAGTTCACCAAATTTGTAGCCGTAGTAACTTTGTCATCGACGATGTTAATGCAACAATCCGCGTTGCGTTCCGTCCACCCGTTGTCAATTGAGAGAGGCGACATTAAAAAAGAAAGAAAGTATAACATCGGTTAAAACATAAGCCCTCCGGCGGCATCATGATGCCGAGCGGGCTAATAATATGCAACGTTATTACATTGAATCATCGTATTATTCGTGATTAGAGGGTGCCATGTAGATTATCTCCCTTTAAGCCGCACGCAAATGTAAAATAAAATAAAATAAATGCTGCAAGAAACGTTTATTACAGCATTTATTTTATTTTATTTTACTTGTGCGGACGGCATTATGTTCTATATTGGATTTGGCGTCACTAAGCGCTGACGTTTCGGCCACGTTGGACAATGAATAGGCCTATAATTATTTCAGATAAACATGCTGAAAAGATCAATGCTCAACAGTTTGAATCTGCCAATTTTTGGTTCCAGCTTCCCGTGAAAATGGTAATTTTTTTCCCATAGGGGAATTCTCCTGGTTGAAAACCCTTGCTGTACGACTTGTATAATAAAAAGTGCACTTTTGTGTCAAGTCGCTTTTCCACACCATGTTGAGTTTTTCGTGAGTATCTCATCAATAGCCTACTGTTTATGGTTTACAAACATTTGGCGAATGATATTGTATTTTAATTGTTCCACAAATTATTCCCACCATCCACTGCGGGCTGCCTTCGCTATAATAATAAAAAAAAATTTCGGATTTCTTAAGCTCTGCTGTTTGGTTCTCAAGTGCAAAGCATTATCCAACATTTGACCAGATATCATGAATTTTGCGACGAGTGTGCAGTTTAAAAAGATATCATAAATACATTGTGCCCGGGAAAAAAGTAACCCCCTATATACATTTTCATAACTCTGTCAAGTAATGTCGGATCTTGATTAAATTATGCACCAACAGTGCAGCGTCTAATTACAAACAAATAAACCAAATTTCAATAAATTATGTCAATGCATGCATTAGTTACAATGGGTTTAGTGAGGTCACCACAAAACATTAGGTGTCCACTATAGCAACCGCGCAGACGCGACGGTCAACGTACGTGTACGTGTGTGCAAATCAAATATAGCTAACGTCTGTGTTCAAAATGTCCTCCATGTGTTAGAACACAAGCTCGAAGACGTGGACGTCACTGCCTGGTCGCTTCATCGATGAACACCTGGTGGAAATGTTCCTACTCTTCTATCAGGCGCGACTTCAGCTGATCGACGTCACGAATCCGGCTGCGATACTGTACACACGCTCCTACAGCTTCCCCCAAATCTCTTAGTCATAGCACCGTACCCTTTCACTGCCTTAACTCTTTAAGTTAAACGCGATATTCTGCGGAAAATACCATGTTTATTGTTTACACTAACTGCTTACGTGCATTGTGTCAACACAACGTCACTTCCAAACGACTGACTGCAGTAATTTAAAAATACGCTGAATATTTTGTCATTGATATTCGAAGACGAATAACTCCGATACGAGATAATACTTTCTAGCAAAATTTGTTGTTTCTTTCAAGATATATTCAAGAACATCTACAGTCTACACCCAGTTTTGTCAGGATGCGTTCAGATTTGCCATTTCTGTCGTATACATTGTCTAGGGGGTTACTTTTTTCCGGACACAGTGTAATAATCAACGTGACACATGCCGTGCACGCCATATCCAGTTCAATATATTCAGGGTTCCGTTCGCGGTGGCCACGCGTGGGCACGGCATGCATAATCTTTTATTTTCGCAGTGGGAACGCCGTGGCGGTACTTCCGTGGCCTTGTGGGTATGGCGCTGGACACAAAAGTGTGTACATTCGGTGAAATATGTGCCACCAGATGGCTTCTTTGGCATTCAGTGTTACCAAATTCCATTTCGGCCGGGGCTCTGCCCAGGACCCCGCTGGGGGAGCTTACGACGCTGCCCATACTCCCCAGTCGGCTGGGGAGAGGAGCCCTCCACATTCTCCACCCCCTCGACGCCTTCTTTCTGTAGGAACGGGACACCGAATGGCTACTTTTTAAGCGTTTGTCTATTGTAACACCCCATCCTGGAGTAGATAATTATTGTACCAGATTTTCTCTATCATTTACCTTCAAAATTAAAGTACACGAGTTCGCTAGATGGCAACAATGGGGGCACAACTCCCTTGTTTAAACTGTTACAAGTAGTTGAAAATAAAAGTCGAGTTATAACGCGAACCGTAGCGCCATATCGGCTTATTGTTTTTCTTCCTTTTTTCATTATTTTATTTGGCAAACTTCCATGCAGTAAGTCTACATTTGGCTCCCGTCAGCTTCTCGACGTATATAAGTTACACCTTTGGTATATTATTGTATATTTAAGCTATAAGAATGATAGTAAGCTGATCGCTGCTGTGGACGCTCGGCTATACGGCTGTCGTACAGCGTAGGCTACTGACAGTTTTCCGTCCGACAGTTGTAAGTCAGTGGATCGCTGAATAATGGGACAGTCTCTAAGCTGTGTGAGTGATCGTCAGCGGGCCGTTTGACCGGCAACATTACTTCGTCGTCGTCAAGCAGCGGAGTCGACAGTTCTTCAAGGTCGTTATTACCGACGTCGAACTCTCCCTCGCCGCCTCCTCCTCCTCGAAGCCGCTGCAGTCGGCGTCGCCTCAGAGAGCGGCACTTGCGCGGGTGCTCCTCGCAGACAGACATGACGGCCGCCAGCAACCACGACATGCTGCGCTTGCGTCCAGCCGACGAAACATCATCCAAGTCGCCAGCGCTGTGCTCAGAGACGTCATTCGGCCTTCCTACCATGGACATAACGTGCAACAGAACAGTAACAAGTATATCGGTCCTGCTTATTGTCGGGCCGAAATGTACATTAGCTGCGTCGCATGCTGCCCCCTGGTGAGTGACGTTGAGTATGCGCCGTGCGCGATATTAAGGTTAAAAGAACTGTATTTATTTGTCTTTAACCAGATAGCGAAGAAAAAATATGCTATACGCGGCTCGCCTCAAACATTTAGGCTGCTAGTTATAAAAACAAAAAGCTCAGCTGTCGCAGAGAAAAGGCGCCACGCCGAATGCGCCTTGGTATACATACATCTTTGGCCTAGAAGTACACAACGTATGCAAAAATTATCGTCGTGTGCTTCCGTCAATGCATGGTGCAATTTCGTAACAGATAGATGCCATGAGATTGACGCCAATGATAGATAAAAAGTGATGACGATGTCTTTCACGTGCTTCATCTTTTACCGTATGCAGTGCGTGAAGGTTGGTTCCACGTGTCGTAAGTTTGTCCGTTGTTGATACTGAACAGCGACAACATGGTCAGTACAATGCAGAGCTTGGCTGTAGCTGTTGCTGCTGCTGCTGGTGGTGGTACTACGCGTGGTGATGACGATGATGTCCGTCGCCCGTGTGCCATCACGAAAGCACGCTGCAGCATCACAGTTCACTTTGCAACATACTGTATTATCAGCACTGATCTACATGACGCAGAATACGGTACATCAACGGTTTGACGAATGCATTATATCTTTATTATTATAACTCCATATGAAAGCATAACACACACATACATGTATGATGTATACATGATCATAACTATTAAAAAGATACACACACATATTACACGACAGTAAAATGGCGACACATGAACTACAGCCTAATAGACGTAGTGAATGAGTTACACTTTAGGCCATTGCATCATTTTCATCAGCGGTGCCGGCGGTGTGGTGGCAGCAGCAGCAGCACAGACACGTATTGTCTTATGTATCGTCTGTCTCACAAACGTTGTCCGAATGTGCTATTATAATTAGCCTATTGCATGGTTGCGTTTTCATTGACGTCGTTAACATTCATGTAAACAAGAATTAGGTAATGTGTTAAATTGCGCTTGTTTGCAGATGACTTTGCGACAAGCGTTTGTGATATATTTCATGCTATTTTGGTATTCATTGATCACTTTCATTTGGACAATCATGATTTGCATGCTTTTTGAAACGTACTGTTTTGCATATTTACTGCTCGTTCAGTGCGATAACCAGCCAGGTTGTCGCTGACTCGGTTCGTCAGTCGGAGTTCGTCAGTGCCGCGTATACATTGCATTTTCCAGTGGTTGGCTTACAGTGCACTTTTGTGACGTCACCTATAACAGTGCACTCGACACATAATAGTGCACTTTAGACAGTTGAGAATGTACGACAGACAGGCACCGTCGACCGGTGATCAACAAGAGTCGGCGACAACCTGGCTCGTTAGTGCACTGTTGTTTAGCATGCAACTACTCATTATCGTTGACTGACGCAATAAATCATAAGACGACAGAGTGACCATACAATCGCATTATCAGACCGATTAATCTTTTTCATGCAGAATAACAGTTTACAGCGGTGAGTGGGAGTGTGGAGCAAAAGTACTGTGTAATGGTTATACATGTACACTCGCTCTCCAACGACACGAGAAGATGTTTCTAAAACAGTTATTCAATGCTACAGATATTTTGTGCAAATTGTAGTTTAAGTTGATTTTTTTTCTCTCACGAACTAACATTGGATGCGCTACATGGTTGTCTGTGCCTGGATGAAAGGCGGCAATCTGAATCGTTACTAGCGAAGCAATACAGAAGAGTATCGTTGTTGCTGTTGTAACGGCACAGAATTCATTATTATGCTCCCGCAACCAAAAAGTGGGCGCGTTAAGCGAAGCTACTGACTGCTGTCAGTCCGTTTGTCTGTCCCATGCTATGATGCTGCTAGCTCAATAACGGTTTGTTATAGAGCTATGGTTACTATAGAACACTAATGGGAAACCTCATGCTGAAAGTCGAACCAGAAGCGGCCAATAGACCTACGTCTTTCAGGCCGAAAAACTTACGACGTCATCGTCTCAGAAAGCAAGCGAGATAGAACCAAACGTGAATAGGAAATTATAGGTTGTCTATCATTTTCCGTGGCCATCGGTGTTGTCTAATCACCGGAAAAGACTGAAATGGGCATATTGTTTCGTGACATAGGGGCGGTACCGCCTGTTGGTTTACTCCGACGAATCATAGCGGCATCGTGAGAATTGAGAACAATGCACGCAGTAACCACTGTTTTATGTCTGACAGTGTGTGCTCAGCATGCTTTTGCTGTTATAGTCAGTAAGAATATTGATCTTTTAAGGTGCCGTGGTCAACTAACTCCCAAATAGACATGTTTTCAGTAGTCGCTTAAGACTACTCGTGGTCAATGTCTTGTCGTTCCACTGACCCGCGGACCATGACACCAAAGCTTCTGTCACCTTGTCGCAAAACTGCCATGTGTACGCCTGTAATGACGCATAAGCATCTCCTACCGGATGCCGTTCAGAGCAGATGGCGGTCATTGTTGGCAGGAGCAAGGAAAGGGGCTAGGTAAATAGACGATAAATACTTGGACTGTGATTTATTTGCACTAAACCCGAAGGTAGCGCGGGTAGGTGGCGCGGTTGCGTAATTGGACTTGCGATCCACTGGTTGTGGGTTCAAATCCTACTCGGGGCAAAGCGGCGTAACAACCTTAGGCAAGTTGTTCATATCCATGCCTCTGTCACCGAGCAGTATAACTTGGTTGGTACCGGCCAAGGGGCGGTGATGCTCGGCGGCTGGGAAAGTAACCGCAGGCCTGGCGGAAAGTAATGGCAGTCTACCGCCGGGTGGATGACTTCTAGTCACCTGCGAGCTGACTGCTTGTACACCAGGATCAGCTCCTGGTCCAAAGCTCGATAACAAGTACGGGAAGCCGTTACATTTCTTGTCTTGTCAAAGGAAAGCCATTTTCGCATTCCGTCACAGCTTGCTCATCACAAGTGACCGGCATATAAAGTGATGACATGAAAGAATACAAAATGACAGCCCTATTGGCCTGACGTTGTTTTTGACTACAGTTTCTGCATGCACCGATGATAGAGTTTACACATTTGCGCTCGAAAACCTACAGTACGGAGACAGTTGCACATCGCCATAACTGCGAGATACCATTTATAGCCGGGCGACGGAAAGGAATAGTCGTTGGTCGATAATGATCTTGTTTTCCTGGTTGTCTCAGGAAGCTAGCATCATTGCACTAAGCTCAACTGGACGACGCTGCCCGTATACGAGCACAATAAATCGACGCAGACGAGGAATCAGTCGATTCAATGACAGAGAAGGATGGCATTTCGTCACTGGCGTCGTAACACCAGCTGCGACCTCCTTGCCGTATGGCTACGACTATTTTTACCGCGCGACGTTATGCTAGGGCGGTATTTGCTATCATCGTGTGTATGTCCGTCCTTCCGTCCGTCCGTCTGTCTGTCCGTCACAAGTCGATGTTCTACCAAGACGGCTAAACATAGGATCACGCAAAAACGCCATACGATAGCACGGGGACCCTAGTTTACTGACGCCAAAAAATCTCGGCGATATTCCAAGGGGTCACCCCCAATGGGGGCGCCAAATAGAGATGGGATAGGTTAGAAGCGGCGATTTTCGACCAATATCTCGCTATATCTCAGAAACGGTGCAAGATAGGGACATAGTTACTATGGAACACTAATAGGAACTCGTATGTGCTCTATCGATTGGTGATATTTTCGGTGACCTTGAGTGACCTAACTACTAAAACCAGCCCATTTTTACATTTTGTATCGCCTTTCACATATTCGTAGTGAGTGGAGATAGAGACTTTAAATTTGGTAAGTAGGTTGAGAGTAGCAAGTGCTAGCCCATGGATAGCAAACCATCTCTGAAAGGGGCTTGGTTAGGTCACGTAAACCATTTAAATTTTGGTGAACACCAATCGTATCTCTGGAACGGCTGATCGTCTCAGGCGCTGTCAACTTAGTCCGCCGGTGTGTGCGTCATAAACTTCTGATGGTCGTCGGACAACTGTTGATCACACCCACCGTCGAGATCTGTATTCATCAGCTAGGCTGAGTAGAAGAAATGGTTTGATTACCATATGATGCGACACGGAATATTTAGCATGCGCAAAGCCACTGCATGGCGCGGGTCTGTCAGCGGCAGCGGAGACTCTTGTACGTTATTGTTGGATGAAACAAAAGTGGTCGCAAGCCTCATTGTTATCGGCCATTTTACCGGCCGCGTTAGCCTGGAAGTTACAGCAATCGGTAGCACCCGTCCGTTCGTCCGTTTGTTTCCACTCTATCTTTTGAACCGACTGACCTTTGAACTTGAGTTTGTGTGCGTGTGTGTATGTGTGGATCATGACCGTGGGATCATCGCCTGGTATCGAAAGTCAAGGTCATAGGTCAAGGGCAAAGGTCAATTCCAGCGCGTATGGGAGTGTTAACGCAATAATGCGGTCGGTCGGTCTGACCTCGATCCTCGATCGAGAACAGTTTTTCTAGTATTAGACTAGGTACACACTAGTCGGTTGTGTGTGCGTTTGAACAATGTTTTCGAACGAAGTTCAGTATCCACTCATTTCCGCTCCATCGTTGGTCCAGTAAGAAAATATTGTCATTAGATGCTAAATCGCCTAAATCGCCTCTGATAAATGTATTCAGATGAAAGATGTTCACGACAAACGGCGTAAACAACTGACAAATCACTCTAAGTCACCCACACACGGGCAATAGGGCCACGTGGACCACCTCCTAAGCCCAAAGGCAAAATGGGGGAGTAGTCAATTATTCAGGCAGTATGATGCAGTCACCCACTAATTTGCAAAGAACAATCATCTTTTGCAGTTTTAGTCTTTGTTTTTGTGTTGTCTCGACGTTCCTCTTTGACTTGCTTAAAATGTGTGCCCCTGCCCCCAATGAGGAAGTTGGGGGCACCATGCACTTTGGCCCTCCCCCAACTCTAACTCCAGTGAATCGTAACAAAGCATAGTATTTTCAGTAGTATAGTTCATTGACAATCGTTGTTGTTCTAAGTTTACACAACGCAAAATAAGACACTACATTGCGCTTACTTGTTAGCGTACTCACAGTTGATCACACTACGGTAATGCTGAATCGGTTATCGATCGCTATAAATCGAATGCTTCAGCTCTACTTGCCACTGCTTTTTTCTCAGCTTTGTGTAGAATGACTATTGCTAATTCATGTGGCAAGTAAAATATGTCTATTTATCTGTCTATATGTAGGCAGGCAGTATTGGCGTTTTAGCAACAAGTTTTGGGCCTTTTTATGCATACAATTGCTTCAAAGCTGTCAGTTTCAGGGGGCTTTGCCAGGGGCTCTGCCCCTGAACCCCGCTGGGGGCTCTGTCCAACTGTCTGTAGGCCTAAATAAAGAAGCAAAGCTGTCAGCGAGTGCTATTCTGGGAAGTTGCAGAAATAGCCGCCAGACACGGGCCGAGAAAATATTTCGTCTGAGCAGTGTTCGATTTTGCTAAGCCAAGTCGGCTGTCTCAGGACGTGCTTAGTAAAGGCCTCGCTCGCCATTTCCAAGCAGCAGTTAAATGTCCAGATGTGTATTAAGTGGCAGCTAATTCCTTCTATGTATGCTCCTATGCGTACTTGAACGCCGCCGCTCAGTGTTGTTGTCACATCAATCGTGCAGAAGACGGCTTACGCAGTTACGCTTAATTGCGGTTTATTCGTCGTGATCTTCATGCGCCAGGGTCATGTTCGTCATTGCTTTCTATTGCATTTTCAGCGTCCCACATCGCACTGCGAATCCTTTCAATTTTTCACCGAAGTACGTCCGTCCTATAGGCTAATAACACTAAATCGCGAAACGTCGTCAACTTCCATGGGCATACGTACAAATGTTATTGTCTTGTTGAATTTTATATCTAAACAGTTTTGTAATGGAAGGAGTAGATGTTCAGTGGTAATTTTGAGCACCCAATTTCACAAGGTAGTGTAGTAACGGATTTGAGACGAAGTGGAAATTTCTGTGATGGACACTTGCAATATTTCTTCAGATATTTGGCATTGAAAGAATTTTGAAAGTCGGTTAACTTTTGACTGAGCTATAGGCCTAACAAAAAATGTTGTGGGTGCAAGTAAGTAAGTAAGCGAATTTATACACAGTGCTTAAAAGCAATAGTCACTAGGCTCTGGTGCTTAGAACAACAAAATAAATCTTCAACTCAAAAAATTGTCAACTCAAGTGACAAATCACGCTGACGGAGTTGTGTGTATGATTTAGGCCTATAGTGTCACACGGAAGGGAACACATGCCGCTAAACATTCCACAAATGTAGTCGGCATCGTAAAATAGGATTCACAGGGCGAAAAAAGGGGTGTTTATTATACGGTCTAAAACTAATAAAACAAAAAAACTAAAAAGTGAAAAAAACTATTTTATAGAGTATTTCGAGTCGACAAAGCATAGGCTTATGTGCCAAATATTTTAAGCTAGAGGTTCGTTAAACGTTCGATACACGCAACTCGGTATAGCATAGACGGCTTACAAATGACGACACTCGCCAAAATGCAGCAAATAATTGACATTAGCAACGTAAGGATTACACGATACGATACGATATTTACATGCGCTCAAAACCTGACGAAATGGCCAGCTTAATCTGTTCTAGCGCACGGCACAGACACAAAAATTAAGGAAAAACTAAACACAAAAACCGATTAGCTCAGAAGAAACGGTGCGGGCAAAAGTCCGATTTGTCGCTTCACAAAATCCACAGGCGAATGTTGTCAACAAAGTCGACGTCATTCAACTAATGAAAATAATGCTCCTTCACTGTCCTATCGAGCGACTGCCAATGTTTATTTGCAGTCTAAAACCACTTTTAAGTTGTTAACGACGAATAACGTGAAATATTTTTTAAAGTTTTATCATCTATCAATTCATTCACAGTAGTCTGTAAGGTTAGAGTTTTTCCGTTATCACTTGACGACGTTTTTCGTGCATATTCTTAACACAGCATTGAGTATTATAATGATAGGCTAATAATGTGAACAGAGATAGTCGACTAACCCAATGACTCCAGGAACACGCAGTAATCAATCGCGATAAAGATAGTGCATGTGTCTAGTCGCCAAGACGAAGTGAGCGCGCCGTATGTTCTCGTGGACGATGTGACACCGGAAGTAAAGTCAAAATGACGCCGGCTCACGTGGTGTGATCGCGACTACAACTCGCCGTCGGCTGGTCTGTCGGCCGAGGTTTTATTTGCTACCACCCGCGTCGCACTGCATCACCTGCCCCGGGCGAGCCGGTGAGGTCCGATCAAATGTGACAGTTCGACTGGCCACGTGGTAGGTCAGCTGCCACGCTGCCGCCTTTTGTAAGTTGACAACTCGGCATTTGCAGTTCTGCCGACGTCCAAGCGATGATCGATGAGTGATCATCTCTTCGCTGACGGATCCAACTCGACTCCGACAACGACGAGATCCACCCACCCAGGCAAACAGCGAGGAAAATCGGAGCTGAAAATGTAAAAATGGCAAAAAGCACGCACCTACTTCACTGAGATCATCTATTTTGGGCATGTTCTATTTATATTTTTTCTTATTTCTCAAATAACTTTCTCAAATCACTTGTCATTTGCTATATTACTACGCTTGTTTTGACAGGTTGCATTCCAGGCTAAAATGTCAGGCTGTTACTCAATTGGAAACTGATAATTTAATGCAATTGTAATTCAATCAATCGATCAATCAGTTTATTTGCTCATAAAAGCAGCACAATATTAAAAGCGAAAAACGAGTGCTAAGAGCAAGACGTACAAGGCTCGGGTGGGAGTAATTATAGTCGCCTCTGAAAAAATGTTCATGAACAAGCTATATACACGACACAAACAAAATAAAACCCAAAACTAAGATTAAAAGACTAAAAACTATAAACGTTTACCTTTGCTGCACAAATCGATCTTTAAAACTGAGCTTCGAAATCTAGGAAATGATGTGAAATCAACAACATCGGCAGGTATAGAGCATTCTAAACACTGACGATCTTTTCGCTGAAAACGTTTTTCCTAATGCTGGTCAGTGGTCGACTTTTATACAATTGAATTTGTACGCATGCCCACGTGTGTAGGTAGATGTGCTAAAACATAACAACTCATCTGTACTAGAAATGATGACGACGTTAAAGACAGTTTTATAGCCAACAAAGGCAGCATTATAATATATAAGAAACCAGTGATGGGCAAATCACAAATCAAATCACATTCCCAAATCACAAATCATCTTTTGACAAAATGATTTAAAGTCGGGGTATAGCGATTTTTTTTCTTTTCGTTGTTTTAAAATAAACTATTAAAATGGTTAATGGTGTGCTTTGAATACTTGTATGTGAAACATAACTCTAGAAAAAAATTATTCTCTCCGTAATGAACAGAATTTTCGATATTTAGATATTCTTTGCTGTTTTTTTCGGAGTAGTCTTTCGGCTACCCAGTGAACAGACATTT
>Ga0209363_1000282_pt1 | contig 18465 bp, 9 predicted proteins | sample WorMetexBAHAMAS3_FD_187385 | JGI IMG/M metagenome (GOLD analysis project Ga0209363, IMG submission 187385) | Marine gutless worms symbiont microbial communities from Max Planck institute for Marine Microbiology, Germany - Inanidrilus exumae... | ecosystem: Host-associated > Annelida > Digestive... | reverse complement strand
TGGAAGCTATATTCCAACTTCAATCGTACTAATCTGCGTAAAACTTTTTTCTGTGAACGCGTCATACCTCCCTGGAACAGTCTGGACATTACTAATGCTGATGTACGTTCCGTTGCTACTTTTAAAAGATTAGTAAAAAGGTCGGACTTGTCTGAGTTTATGTATTTTTCGTAGAAGCATTGTGTACTTGTGTATTACTATTATCTACTATTATGTAATTGCGCATTTCTCCCCTTAAAGGTATCTGTAAGTGATTTGCCTTGGTACCTGATGGTTGTCACTTACGTGTATACTGCAATCAGCTGTGCTTTGTCAATGTGTGCAACTGCAGTGAACCGTTTAAATAAATAATTTGACAGATCAACTGATGTCGCTTTGCTGCGTGCCTGTTCGTCTGTTGTGATCACAGCCGCTGTCGCAAACAAGCTGATCGCATCTCCATCTCGCTTAGCCGTATGGCCGGTCTTAAGGACGTCGCGCAGAAGTCGACAACGATGCCTAAAGGTGCCCAGGCTCTGGTTGAAATATTCAAACAGATGTAAGAAATGTGAGCGCATTTGCGTATGTGAATAGATAAAAACGTTGTCACACGTTACCCAACGCACTGTTGTAAAGTTGTCTCATGTGCGACAAGAACGCTAAATTTTTGACATGGGAAAAAGTTAGATGGAACTATTACGCTAACTGGCCACCGATCCTAGCAACGAGATTATGAATCATTTGTCAGTGTCCATGGATCTACGAGTATGGCCGAGATCTTTTGTTACGTCACCCTCGGTAGGGGTGTGAAGCATTGCGATAAGGTTTAATAGATGCTAGTCTGCATGACTTTTTCATACCATGCTTCAACGAATCTAGACGAGGTCACTATTATAAATTGTACCTCCCAACCTGCAAATCAAACATAAGATCTAATAGTTTCAATTACAGAGTCATACAAAAATGGAATTCACTCCCAAGTAGCACCAATTTCACATCACTTAAAAGACTTCATAAATCCCTGGCCTCTGAATTACTGCTCCCATATTGTAAGGTATTTTTTGTCTAGTTGTTCGTGTTGCGTATAGACAGTTTTATGTGTTTTATATTTTATATTCGTGTGCATGTAGTTTAAACGATTTCTATATCTATTACATGCATATCAGTGTAAGTGGCCGATCGGTCCTTTTGTTTAATAAATTGATTGATTGATGGATAACTGCTAATTTTCTTACTCTTAACTCCTCAAAGACTGAATTCTTGCTCATCGGACTCAAAAACCAACTTGCCAAAATGCACAATGCCTCACTTAACACCTCTCACTGTGCTCGAAATCTCGGCTTCATCTTTGATGAACATCTCACCTTCTCTGACCAAATTACATCTCTCTCCAAAGCCTGTTACTGTCACATTCGACAACTTCACTGTATCCGGATTTACCAAGGTATTTTGGCAAGTTGCCCCCCCCCCCTGTAGCTTCACTTCTTCCTCTCGGTCTTGTGTCACGAACTATTGCCCGGACTGTTTCTTCTGGGCTACTCGTGTTTTGTTTTTAATTTTTCCTCCTTATTTTTCCGTTTCTGTGCCATGTGTTAGATTATGCTAGCCATCTTGTCAGCTTTTAAGCGCACGTAGATATGCCGTATCGTATCGTATAGTTGTGCCTTATGGTGAGTGTCATTGATGGAATATTATAGAATATATGATATAATAATCCTGGGGCTCTATTTGGTTTTCATTTTTATTTGGGCAACACTAGTATAAATGTATCTTTTCTGGCACCTTTCTGGCTCTTAGGACTCCTAGCTGCTATAATCCTTTGACTGCCACACAATGGTGTTTATCATACAATATGGTGCAGTTGAGCCATCATCTAAATTCTGTGAATCTGCTCTGAGGTTAACACCAGCTCTTAAGGCACCTTAACTTGGCTCGCGTGAGCCAGAATGCTGTACTGCTATGCCTGTATAAGGTCTACAGTTGTACACTGTTGTCCTTGATTTTAACAGATGTCTAGCCTTGGTGACATTTAACATTAAGTAACAGTTACAAATAATCAAAGACTTTGTCATGCTCTTTTGCCTGCTCAGTAAATTAATCTTGGAGCATGTGCAGTACTAAACAACTTATCTGATAATCTGACCATACTTGTGTTGAACCATGAATCATATTTGTAACTGTTCAGGCACACCACGCACTGTCGGCATTTTTATCAGTAAACCTCCAGAGCAGAGTAATTATATCATAGTGTGAGATGTTTAATATCTTTGATGCTTTGATGTATAACTGAGTCACTTTATATTTAACATTATCATGACATTACTTAGCTTCGAAGCCGATGTTTGGAATGTGTGTATTATGGTTGCTTTATAATGCAGGTACTATAATTGGATGCAAATTTGCTAACTGCATGATCGGTAATTTTTAACAGGTTGCAGGCCGTAAGGGGTTTCCACATGTTGTGTATGCACGGATATGGCGCTGGCCTGACTTGCACAAGAATGAGTTGAAGCATTGCAAATTTTGTCAGTTTGCTTTTGAGCTGAAGCATGACAATGTTTGTGTAAATCCATACCACTATGAACGTGTCATCTGCCCTGGCATAGGTAAGTGAATTGGGTCACTAGTTTTGTTTTACCAGTACGTATATTTATTGGGTCTGATGTTTGTGACGATAGAAGTCCTAAGCAAAGTATTTTCATCTCAGTTGGGATTAACTATTATGTAAAATATGTGTATTAAAGTCCACGGTCAGCAGTCGGCACAGACGACCGCTTCTGTACTCCAATCATTTGGGTGCGGCTGTAAGACCAGACTGCACCAGCTGACTAATTGGCAGGATGGGAAGGTGGGATGGAGTGATGACAAACCATAATGGCCAGGTACTCGGTCTAATTCAGTCATATTTTTGAAACAGCTCCCTTTATCTAGCCAAGCTAGGATTGGATAGTTTGGAGCTCTGATGACTACACACTGATCTGCTCTTCTTCATATACAAACTTGTATTCAGCCAAAATGATTTAAAACTTTCTGACTGGTTCATTCCTAATTTTCGTGGAGCCATTTGCCGTCAGTAATGCTAACTGTACTACCTTCTTGCCAAGCAGCATTAGATTCTGCAGCTACCCAAACTGATGTTTGTTTATATGGATTAAACTTTCACTGCACAAAATGATTCTAGTTCCTTCTAGTTTTAAATCTTTGTTAACATTGAAATAGTTATTGTGACACAATAAAGTCTATTTTATGTAGTTTAATAGTTTTGTGTATTGTGTCCTCAATGTCTTTTATATATGTCGTATGTTTTTTATTTTTTCGTAATTTATAATTCTGTAACCATGTATTAGGAATTATTACCATAATCGATAATCAGCTCCTTAGAACTGATTAATAATCGATAATCGGTTATGAATAACACCTGTGGCTCTGTGTTTGTTGTTACTGATGGCATACCAGCAGACATAGCATAGAAATGACTTTAATAGTGACTGCCGCGTCAGTGCGGATGCTGGCCATGTGAACGTGGCTGTACAGTTGGCCTGCACGAGACACGGAGGACTGTTCTGTTCTGTTCTTTAGCTGTCCTTGATCCGAGGGTTGGCCACACCATGGACGTACTTTTTCCATTTATCTCTCTGTGACTCTGATTGACTCTTCCACGGGGAGTCCTGTCCACGTAGTGATGTCGTCCATCCAGGCAGTGCATGGTCTTCTTCGCCTGCATGCACCTGGCATTGTTCCTTGCATTATCTCTTTCTCCAGCAACTCCCTTGTTTCCTCATGGTGTCACCATAGTATGCTAGCTTCCTTGCTTTGACGGTGTCTAACAGTTCCACGGAGGACTACCGCCTTCAAACCCGCTGACTTGAACGACTGTTAGGCCTACATGTAGTGGAAGTCAGAGTGTGTCAATAAATGGCTTGCATGGTTTTGGACAGTGTTTGCTCATTGTCGTCCTTCGCTTGGAAATAGGACGTGCATATCTGGCCATGTGTTCCCTCATGCCTGCCCAGTGCCACCCCTCCACTAAGCATGGTCGCTGTCTGCACACCGTAATCCTGGTCCAAGCATGGGAACATGGGAACAATGTACTGCCCGGTAATGACTCCAGCTGTGGTTGAATAACATCAGTTGACTGGGGCGGCGACTTCTGTTGTTTACTCACAGCAGCAGACCGCCAACAGATGGTGATGGAGAAGCCGATTAGACTATTGACTTAGCTCCACACAGTAGTGTCGCTGGCACGCATGCTAGCGCAAGTTGACATAGTAAGCCGAGGAACCTGGCAATTAGTGTCACTTCACACATTGGGCGGTAGGCCGAATAGATGTTGATTACCGATTATGGTGTTTCATAATCGATTGTGGATTTAGTCGATCGATCGATTATCGATCAATCGATAATCGCTTGACAACCCCACCATGCATGACGTTTTTATTGCTGTAAAATTGTTAAGAGGCCTTTGGCTCTAAGTTGCTATTAATTGTGTGTGTGTAATTTTATTTGTGTTTGACAACTATTTGTTTATATAATGTTGCAGATCTGAGTAGTTTGACCTTGCAGCAGTCATGTAAGTGTTACAGTATTGCATGATTGTATGACTAAGTTATTGATATGCGCCGAGTTAAAGTACTCTTAAAGAATGTTTAAGTATGCCGTTTTTTAGTGTCATTATCTGAGTTTATGTAGATTTGTTCTTTGCCACTTAAAGGATATGTTTCATGCTTGATAGATAGCCAGTTACAGTTTGTATATTGTCTGCTATATTAGTCTGTTAGGGACCATTATGAATCTGTGTGTTAACTGAATAACTCTTCACATTATTTGGCTGTTGGTTAGTTTTCTTTTAATATGATGAAATGTGAAAAGAGTCTACACATGTAACATTCCAGAGTTGACAGCATGGTTGGATGCAGTTGTCTGTTGTCTGTAGCACCAAGCTCTCAGTCGCCGAGCGATGACTTTGATCAGTTCAATGATAATGATTGTGAGCCGCCGGCTTCAAACTACACAGCTGTTCCAAATATACCGGCCCACAGTCAGTCAGGTATCTGTGGTTATCATACATTCTAATAACTGTCTAGTGATGGCAGGATAATGTCGTAGGGGAAAACGATGGATACGATACGATACTGCACAAAATATCGTGATACAGTACGATACGGCCTCAAAATGCTCTGCTGTATTTAACAACTATAGTAATATGGCCCATAAGGCAGAGTGGTAAATTGTAGACTGGCAGTGAACTGAAGGTTCCGGCAATTTATCGAGGTTTTGCTTTCTGAGTAAATTTCCTGACGCTTGCAGCAGTGAAATACATCACTGATGTCTATTTCAGCCATGTTTTCATCCATGTTATGTTCATTGTGCCTCGCCGCCCATTGCTGTTGACGAAGGCATTATGTTTTTGGGCTGGTCATGTCGCTGGTCATGCCACGTCTATATTACGGCAATGCAACACTCGCATGTCTTTCCATGTCCCAGCTCCGTCGACTTCAGTCGGTGCCTCTGCCAGACTGATACATTGATCTCCTTGGTACGAGCACGTTACACCGATGCTATAAAACCTTCACTGGCTGTGGTCTCTGGAATGCATTGACTTTAATCTGGCCATGCTCGTGTACCGATGCGTGCATGCTCTGGCGTCACGGTACCTTTCTGACCACAACCAGCTCGTCATTGATTCCAACTGCTGCCGCCTCCAGTCATCGTCATCTTTGCAGCTCGTGATCTGATGTACACAGCTGTCTACTGTCGGCAATTGTGTGTTTCCGGTTTCTGGATGCCACCTTTGGGACAGTTCGCCACCCAACATCACCTGAGCTCCACCGCTGACTGTTTTTTTGAACCGCCTTAAAACTTATCTCTTTTCCGAATCATTTCCTTCATAACTGTTAACTTTTTTCTGTTCTTATTTCCTACACCATTTATAGTAGTGGTTTAGCGGTCTTGTACTTAGGCCACTTTAAGTAACTTTAATGTAATGCAATGTAATGTAATGAAATCTGTCTTTTCCTTCGTTCGTTCGTTCAGCCAGACAGATCTTGTTACCATGATATCCTATGAATGGCTTGAGCAGTCTCAATTAAACTTACTGTAAATATTCATAAATTAGCCAGGTACAGGACTGACGGTTGACTCTTCAAAACTGAAGTTTCTGACAAGTCATGTGACACAAAAATAGGACAAATATCAAAAATTTGGCCTGATCAAATTTAGATATTGTGCCCTAGTTTAAGAATCAGTGATCAGTTGCCAGCTCCCATTGTAAATGGCGGAGGCGGTAGCTTTTGAAAGAGGAAGGATTGCCAACTTTTAAGGGCTCGTGACCTTGACCTTGGATCGGGTCATACTGCATACCGTTGTACATCACTCATCGACTTCTATCTGCGTGCCAAATTTCGTTGAAATCGAAAAAACTTCTTGTGGATGGATGGACATATGTACGGGCGGACTGACGGACATTTGAGACCCACTTTATTAGGTCGACTCAGAAGAGTCCACCTAACTAGCCCTTACTGATGACCTGATTAGATTCTGGTGGTCAGGGGTCAAGGTCATAGCAGGCTGTCGAGGTGGCGAAGGCATCCACGTTGATGCTAATCAAAGCCCATCTGCTGTTATCGACTTCTATTTTTGATATTGTAGTTTTATATGCTGTATTGGTTGTGTGTCATTCGTAGATGGCACTTGTCATCAGCTGTGTGGCTCACTGTCTCAAGGCATGATGCCAGGCCCTGCGGCAGCCATGCAGTCATTTAATGCTACTGCTGCAGCTGGCTCTCATCATCAGGCACAAGTGCCATCACAGTATCATGTCACATTGCGCGCACACCAGCCTCCCATCCGTCATAGCCATTCAGTGGTCGATAATGCTTATGCCAGTGTGCCGGGTATGCTTGATGATTTTTTCTTCTCTTTATAATGCCATAATTTTTTCATCTACATTTTCGTGGCCATTTTTTAGGTGAAACTGGGCTTGATGTTTTCTATTCAGTTTTCTTACGGAACATTGTGGTACGGAGATGTGTTACGGTACAGAGAACGTGTGGGTAACACTGCTGAGGAGAACTGTAGTGCCTTCTGCCTATTCCAGACGTGCCAGTTGCTGTGAGCAAAGGCATCTCTATGTATTTAAACTTTGCCTCAACAAAATCCTGTAGTTCTAAACTGGGGATGTTGGCTAATGTAGGTTGTTATTGTTAGTGGATGTACATTGGTTCTGTTTTTTCCTCCACTTATTCTACAAGATTTGTTTTTTTTATTTTGTTAACCAAAGAACAAAACTGATTTTTGAATAGTTAAAAAATACTAAAAGTAAAACCAGTATTTAATATCTGAACAGCAAACAGCTCGGTTTACTTATGAACAGGCAGCTGTGGTGAGCTGTAGAATGTTGACAAGATTACTATGCTAAGTCATAGAATTTTGTAAACTGACCCACAGAATTTGGCAGTTTTTTCACAGAAATTTGTTGGTTCTAGTCATTAGTCAGGATTCTTCTATGCAGTGCTATAGATATACTTAGGCCTCTACTTTTGACATTGAACGAAGCTTGCATGATAGTGTGTTACTTGATAATTTGGAGAGCGTGAGATTGTGCAGAAATGTCTTCGTTGCAGGTGGCAGTAAAATGTGGACAGGAAACAATACCGCAGCTTATTCCAGCCAGTCCACCAGTGCAGCATATTGTTAGTATGATACAGAGTTATTTATTAGTAAGTGAATTGCACACACTACAAGTCAGTTTGCAATGATGGTAACAGCAGACTTTTTATAGTGAATCCTGTGTCAGTCTGTTACACTTACACGTTTTTAGGTCGACTTTTCTGAGTCAACCTAATAAAGTGGGTTTCATGTGTCGATCCATCCGTCTGTCCACAAAGTTTCTTTGATTTCAACGACAGGTCGATGAGTGATGCACGGCGCTACAAGGTCAAGGTCACGAGCTCTTGAAAGTTGGAAATCCTTCCATCTTCAAAAGCTATCTGCTCGGCCATTTAGAACAGGAACTGGCAACTGACCACTGATTCTTAAACTAGAGCACAATATCTAAATTTGATCGAGCCGGATTTCTGATATTTGGCCTAGTTTTGGTGTCACGTGACTTTGAACTTGGCAGAAAAGTCAGTGCCAAGAGTCGATCATCAGTCCCATATGGGGCTAATTTTCTGTAGTCTGTTTCCCTGCAGACTTATACTAGTAGATATGGTTTGCTATATTTTGATATGCTTGGTGGAGCGTACCACTTCCTTCTAGTTCTTCTAAATATTTTATTATGTTCCTGTGTCATTTCGTGAAAATGGTATTTGAAGTTGATGTGGTGCAGGGACTGGTGCAGGCATACAGAGCGACACGATGCATAAGCCTCTGTCAAACTTACCACGTAAGTGTAACACTACATGAGTTTCATTTTAGTTTACCGGATCTTTGTAAGCCCTGGCAACGTAATAATTTAAATGAGCCTCTCGATCCCTTTCCCTTTTGGGTGGCTGCTGAACAAAAAGGCGGCCAGGGTTGAGGTTAATATATCGCTGGCCTTCCTTCACTGGGTAGGGATAGCTCTCCACCCCTGACCTTTTGTCTCTGATATAGCCATATTTGTGCTGAAAGGGGACGTTAAACTCCAACTAACTAACTCTTTTATTCATATAAGTATTGTAGCATCTAAATATTACTGCAGTGTAATGGTATTGTTGATTGGGCACCAGGACCCAACATGGTCTGTAAAAATGTGACTTTAGAAGTGCGCGGTTCTTGCAGACGACTAGCAAGCAGCTGTTGAATATCAATGACAGCCCAAAATGTATAAATACACAGTTTGCTCAAATGGTAATTTAGCAGGGGTTACAGAACCAAACCATGCCCCCTTTGGCTCCATCCTTTCTACAAACACTGTCTGACTTCAATCCTGAGGGAAGGGAGTGTCGCTTCCTTTTTGTTATTTCTTCTCTGCCAAAACCAAAACAAAACCGCTAACTAAGTTTAAAGCTGTGTCTTTGTTTGTATAGCACCGGAGTACTGGTGCAGTATATCGTACTTTGAGCTGGACCAGCACGTTGGTGAGACATTTAAAGTGCCATCAAGTTGCCGGTCGGTGACTGTTGATGGCTACACAGATCCGTCGAGCGTCAGCCGGTTTTCACTCGGCAAACTCACCAATGTTCATCGCACCGACACTAGCGAACGCGCTCGGTCCGGTACCCTGTAATAACAATAATTATTAGTTAATAATTTTTCTTGTCCTTTTGTTGTTTTTTATTGGCTTTCTGCACTATTTCAGTCTTGCCAACTGAAATTGTGGTCTTTTTCGTTTAATATTTGTTTCCGGTTAGTTTTGTGTTTGCTAGAATTTTGCTTTTAATCACATAATAAAATATACAAGCATACGTTATCCCTGGAGTAATAAGGAAATGTTTGTGGAACTGCTATGTGTCGTGACATTTTGCTATTATAATTTGCTTTTCAGTATAGTAAACTACATGCTGCATGTTGGATTACAAACACAATGCGAGCGGATTGTGTACTGTGCAGGTTGTACATTGGCAAGGGAGTTGTACTGGACGTGTGTGGTGAGGGAGACGTCTGGCTCCGATGTCTGAGTAATCACAGTGTGTTCGTCATGAGCTACTACCTTGACCGTGAGGCCGGGCGAGCTCCTGGAGACACTGTGCACAAGATTCATCCCAGCGCTTACATCAAGGTGCATGTCCAGCTGCAGCATTATTTTACAAGTGACTGCTGGTCTGAAAACATGGCAGTATTATAACAGGCCCCGTGTAGGCGGGCCAGCATTGTTTTGCTGTCTTTGGCATCTGTCGTCGTCTGTGTGTGACACTCCATGGCGGGCTATAATTAGACTTCACTCATGCAGGCCAGGCGTGATGTCATGTCGCCTCCTGTCTAATTACCGGTATAGCTCGTGGGCCAGTAGTGTTACATCCCGTTAGGATGACACCTTGTTTTACAACTGACTGCTTGTCTGAGACATGGCAATATCAGGGAATCTGACAGCTGATTTGAGGACCTGGCTGCTTAGTACATTCTTAATTCTTGTGAACATTTTAAAGCATGCGCAGACACTTGTAGTTATTTGTAGCGTACTAGTATTACTGATAACAAGTGTCTTAACTAATTCGGCAAAAGGCCACATTGCCGATTTGTCACCCCTTGTGGTAGCAAACGGATTCCTCCGATCTTGACTCCCATCCAATATATGGTTCTTGGACCCACAAGAGTCAGCCGCTCAAAACATCATCTTGATCAGTTTAGCTGTTTTTGCACAGCACATCCGTATGGCCAGCATGCAGACAGACACACACACACACCACTCTATGTGTGACATCTGTAGCAATAGCCCGCATCTTATGCACTGTATGGAGGCCATGGCCTAGTGATATGTACATAACATTGGTAATGTCACGATGAGTCGAGGAAATGTCGGGGGAATTTTATGGCACCTGGAGAGTGGTCATTCTGAGTTTTAATATAGCAGTATTGATCATTGCATACTGAGCTGTGTAGATCTTCATTTCATTATGCAGTTTTTAGGTCGACTTTTCTAGAAGAGTCGACTTAATAAAGTGGGTATCATGTTTGTCCGTCCACAGAAAGTTTCTTCGATTTCAGTGAAATTTGGCATGTATGTAGAGGTCGACGAGTGATGCACGACGGTATGCAGTATGACCCGATTTAAGGTCAAGGTCACGAGCCCTTCAAAGTTGGAAATCTGGCCATTTTCAAATGCTATCTCCTTCGCCATTTACAATGGGAGCTGGCAACTGACTACGGATACTTAAACTAGGGCACAATATCTAAATTTGAGCTTGCCAGATTTTTGATATTTATCCTAGTTTTTGTGTCACGTGACTTTGAACTTGGCAGAAACATTAGTTGCAACAAAGAGTCGATCGTCAGTCCCGTACCCGGCTAATTTATAATTATTTCACCACACATTTTGTGGTTTAGACACCGCTTACAACAAACTGCATATGATAGTTATTATTTGGTGTGGGACTATGGGTGGAATTTGACAGACTTTTTTTCCTCTGCAAGTTTTAAAATCATTACAACTTTGGTTTTTGTTTAGCCAGTATGCTGTTCCAGAGTTATTGCAGGTTTTGCTGGTTTGGCGTCTGCCATTCTAAACGCTGGCATGAAAACACTGAAAGAAGGACATTACGATATTTAATTATGAGCAACAGTAATAATTAGGGATGTTAACGAGACTCAAGTTTTTCACAATCTCGAGAAATGAATTCGGAGAATTGAGAGCGGACAAAAATAACACCTGTCGCTCTTGGTATGTTGTTGTCTATTGCACTGCAGTAGGAATAGGACAACAACTTCAATTACAACTGCTGCGGTAGCACGGATGATAAAACAAAGGAAATTAGCCAGACTGTGTACGGCATGTGAACGCGGCTGCTGCAGCGGCCTTCACAAATAGAGGAGAAGAATTGCTGCCTTCTCGCATGCTAACTTCACCGATTGTTGGGAAGTCAGAGTGTGTCAATGATGGCTTGCACGGCCCTGGATGATGTTTGCTGACATGTTGTCCGCCAATTATCTGGTCCCGGCCGTTTACTGGCCCTCACTAGCGGAATGACAGTCTTCTCAGACAGGATTGTGTGAGACTGTTAAGATGTTTACTAAGAGTCCATGTAAATCAACATTTGCGGCCAATGGGGTGGCGGTGGTGATCAAACGACGTCGTTTGATCCCACGCTCAATGATTGATGGGTGGTGAAACGTGTGTACTATATTGTTGTTGTTCAGGTGTTTGATCTTCATCAGTGTCATGCCCAGATACAGCAGCAAGCAGCGACGTCAATGGCAGCTGTTGCTGCTCAGGCCGCTGCTGTCGCTGGCAATGTCCCTGGTCCTGCGAGTGTCGGCGGAATTGCTCCCGCAATCAGTGAGTAGTAGCAGTTGTTGTAGAACAAAATGGTGGTTTAGCATAGTGGTAATGGTGTAAAAATTGACTCTATCTCAAGTCTGGTTGGCTGTGAGATGTTTCCATTTATCTCAGTATGCAATCAGCCAAGCCACCCAGGCCAGCACATATTTCAGCCTTCTGTGAAGCTATGCAGCTGGGAGTAAAGGCAGGTGTGGCTCATTTTAACAACAGCTTTTTTTAACGGCCCTTTGTCCCGGATGACCCGGGTTAGCTGGTACTGGAAAAACATCCATTCATTCACTTTTTGTGTATGTTTGTGAGTATTATCATCCTCCTCGTGCCACTGTTGGATCTGACAGGCCCCACAACAACTCTCCAAGCCCCCTAGACCATCTCTAGGTCGCACAGCCTCCACCCAAACTCCTCACCCAGCCACCCCTGACCTCTAATGAAACATGCCCACGCCATACCAACCCACCTCTCTGCACCTTTGCTATTATATCATCCACTCCCAGTCTCTCTCCCCAACCCACCACACGTGAACCCATCAGCCCAACATCACACATCCACCAAACCGCTCCCATTCCACTCTGCTGAAGTGCCAACCCACTGTCCCTCCCCACTGGCTAAGCCACACTGTCATGCTACACAGAACCACGCACTCAGCCTGCATACGACTTCCCTGTCACAAGAAGGGAGAAGTCCGCCCTGTCAAACAGAGGCGTAAGCTGCCGAAATCCAGTCCATCTGCACACCCAAGCCTCTGCAGCCACATCAGCATCCACATCCGTCATGTCACGTGTGGATTAAACGTGTAAATGGCAGGTAAAATTGTGATCCTCGTCAACATGTGTCATACCTGGGCGTCTTATAGGTGAGTGTCATATGTAAAGTGCTATACAAATCTACAGCTTTGCTTACTTTGTTCATCTGGCTCTTAAAGTAGTTTCCTTCGGGAAGGGAAAAACATGCCCAGTGATTCTCTTAAAGAACAAATGGAGGAATGGGACTCAGCTAACACACTTAACATGGAAAACCACCATTAAAATATTGGTGGTGTTATCGTAGTGGGTAGCTGATGACAGTGTGAATAATTCATGAAATTGGTCATTTGTGGGATAGCATTATTGAAACATTTAGCAGATTGAAATTTTAAGTTGCAATTGACATGGTTATACAGTTTGGGTAGTAGCTATTACGTTAATGCTACTATCATTATTAATTATTGCTGCTTTTGCTATTGATTTATTGTACTAACCAGGCCACTGGCTATGCAAACCTGCATAACTTAGTCCTGTCCCAAGGCAGGATAAATTAGGAGTGTTGCTGCAGGAAAGGTATCCAGTGTAAAGGTGAATGGATGTTGGAGGTGGAGACACTGGAGACGCCAATGAATGGGCGTCCAATTGGGTTGTCATTGCATATGCCTTTGTTAGCCTCACTTGCGCCAAACAATACCAGAAATTTGGCAGGTCCAGTAGTTGTTGAGAGGGCCCGGCATTGTTCCGGGCTCTAGTTTGCCACTTGGAGTGGAGCCCGGCTGTCTTGTGGCCTCCGTGCCACTGGCTATCGCCTGGGGCTCAACAACAGCGTGGCGTTGAGATGCCTATGTGTTGCTGCCAGCTACTTTTGTACGGTGGCGGTTTGGCGTAGTGGTAACACGTTGGTCTGGATCAACGAGGTTGACCTACGCTGAGCCCGGTTAGTACTGGGATGGGTGACCGTGTCCAGGTTTGACTCCCGGAGGTGGCACTTTATGTCGGTATAACTACCCTCCGTGGGATGGTAAAATGACTACCAGCCAAAGGACGGTGATGCTCTGCGGCTGGGGAGTAAAGGCAGGCATGGTGTAATTTGTAGGTTCAACTGTGTGATCCATGTCCAAATGCATTAGAGGTAGCTATGACAATGCGCTATACAAGTCGACATATACTTTACTTACTTTAATTTCTGCTACTGGCCATTACATAGTTGTTGTTGTACTGTCGTGTTGTACTGGGCAATGTTATTCAGGTTTGTCGGCAGCTGCAGGAGTCGGCGTTGATGACCTTCGTCGTCTCTGCATTATTCAACTCAGCTTTGTAAAGGGTTGGGGACCAGACTATCCACGGCCAACGATTAAGGACACGCCATGCTGGGTTGAGGTGAAATTACATCGGCCTCTGCAGTTACTTGATGAGGTGCTGCAGTCAATGCCTGCTAATGAAATCCGCGTCCGAGCCCCTTACATGCTGCATTGACTAGCGCAACTAATTGTTACTTTTTTGGCTAAGCCAGACATTGTTCTAACTAATGAGCTAGGTTTAGTGGATCATCAGCTGAAAGCCAGGCATTATATCAATTATTGAGTTTTGTTAGCATTGTCATAAATTGTTTATCAAGAGGTAAGCCACATGTTGCTGGATAGAGATTGACGTTTCATTTATTTTTAAGTTTCAAGTTAAAAACTGGTTAATGTACACCTTTTTATGGGAGTTATAAAGACTGTTGAGATGTTTATTAAGAGTCTGTGTAAATCAACATTTGTGGCAGCAAGTGCTGTGCCCTTGCAGATTTTAGTATTTTGTCCGCCTGTTTGTAGCCTGTAAATACAGTAAAAATGAGTTTAACAGGCTAAAAGATTGTCTTTGGCTGTTTTTTTGCATAGTAGAAGTACTTAGTCTTTTGAAAACCTTGAGAGTGGTTGCCAAGCTGTTATTCAGACAGCTCTGTTTGTTTGTGCTCATGTAAATGTGACTGCAGTAATCTAAGTTACATTGTCACTGACATGATATACAACAATTACTCCACAGTGCCAGTAACTGTCATGTTGAAATGTTTTTAGGGCTGTTGAGTGATTAATTTTTAGGTCGACCCTTCGACAGAGTCGACCTATTAAAGCCGATCTCAAATGTCCATGTGTACGTACATACGTGTGTGCGTCCACAAAGTTTCTTCAATTTCAATGAAATTCGGCATTTAGGTAGAAGTCGATGAGTGATGCACGACAGCATGCAGTATGACCCGATCCAAGGTCAAGGTCACGAGCCCTTCAAAGTTGGAAATCCAGTCATTTTCAAAAGCTATCTCCTCCGCCATTTGTAATGGGAGCTGGCAACTAACCACTGATTCTTAAACCAGGGCATAATATCTAAAGTTGTTTGGGCCAGATTTTTGATATTTGGCTTAGCTTTTGTGTCACGTGACTTTGAAGTTGGCATGGTCCATCCATTGCGAAGAGTTGACCGTCAGTCCCGTACGGGGCTAATTTATTTTAAATAACATTAATCGCACGATTAACTATTTTAATTGCGCGTTAATTGTGGTTTTAATGCACATTTCCTTTGCGTTGTGTTACAGTTGTAGAGGTGTATGGGCCCTAGGGAGTAATGAATGATCAGAGATGTGGACGGACGTGCGCTGCATTACGCATGTAACGCGAGCGTTACGGCCGTCGACCGCGATCGAACACGTGTTACCATTACCAGTGACCTTTCTGTGTGTGATGAAGGTTTGATGAACCTCGGTGCAGTAACACGAGTTTTGCAGACATGTTTGTACTGAGTATTGTGCCGGGTGAGCTACACGCTTGGCTTTGGCAGGAAGTTCTAGTTTGTACCTGGAAGATTGTCATAGTCTGCTTGAGGGACCAGTCCTTGGAGAGTATGGACAAACAAGCTGATTAAATGTAAGCTGGCAGGGTCTGTGTTTGTACCTTTTATGACACACTATGCAAGACATTCAAATTATTTTTGCATTTTTGTTGTACTGTTTAATCTTATATGTATAATCTGCAATCATTGTAGTTTTATACGTTTTTATATGTTACTTGAGTTCAGCACATGCACCAGAGCTGAATTGCTGAGGTCTAGTAAATGCTGGCCGCTAAATGCAGCTGTGTTGGCTAGAAATTTGTTGACCTTTCACAAGGAACTAAACAATCGAAGGCAGCTGTCAGCTAATAGGCATCAGCATTCATGGATCAGGTGATATCTCATACGTTAGTTGTGGTTACCGTGGTTACATCGCAACAGTTTATTAACACAAGTAAACGACCATTCAGTATTCACAAAATTTACTGGTAAATTTAGCTGTTGATCAGTGTATGCTGGGAAGTTGTGATGTGTAACAGTTGGACCACATGTGGCTGTGCTGTCCACTGTGTTCGTATGTGTGATTATTGGATTGTAATTAAATGGTGCGGAAGAGTAACCATTATTGCTGTTTATGTGACGTGATGAACGTGCTCACATTTCAGTTTTGATATCTTTTTGTTTTGCTGAAAATACTCTTTTAAAGAACATCCTCAGATATATATTGCTTTTCTCTATTCTTTTTAAGCTTAACATTCACAGTCTGAAGACATTATAGGTAACACCAGTACACCACTGAGTAGGGATGTGAGAAATACGTGAATTCTTTCTATTATTGAATAAATAATAATAAATATTCGTTGTGAACTAAATGTGGCAGACAGTCACAGTTGGCAAAGCATTTAGAACTAAATAGAAGCATACAAGCAACGCACAGTCAGTACATGTGTTTTTCCAATTTTCGTTGCTGTGGTTAGGCTTAAACGTATGATGTCAGAAATATGCAATTGTGGCCTGTTTCCGCATATTTCTGCCGCATGTTTCTCATTTCTGTGTTCCGCATATTTTGAAAAAAACTGTGTATTTCTGACATCCCTAACTGAGGCGAACTCTAGCACCTTCTGTCCAGTCCAGATGCACTAGTTGCTGTTAGCAAGGATATGTGGGCAGTAACACTTTCCTCCAGTTCTTAACTGGAGGTGAAACATTGCATGGAAAACAGCAGCCGAGCTGTGGTTTGTTCATGATCCAGCGGCGCTGTTAACTGATGCATTGTGGCAACTCTGCAATTAACGATCTGCTTATCAAAGGGCAGAGACCAGCGAGAATGTAATGACTCCATAGTGTGCATCTGTTTCAGTGTGCATCCCCGAACATAACTTAGAATAATCACTTTCATTGTCTTAGCTTCATCCGAGTGACTCTGGATCACCACCAGTCTCGTATGGTGGCTGTGGGTCAGACCACTCGGCCAATGGTTATAGCCATACATCTCCGTTCTATGTCATCTCCAACAATTTAGCCGTGTCGTGTCCTGTCAGCTTCTGTATGTATCGGATATATAGTTTGGGCGAGGTCGCCCTCATCGAGTGTTATCATATGCTTTAAAATATTGATTGAGGGTTGAAATTTTGCAGCGTGATAATACTTTGTATAATACATATTTGACTAATAGGACGATTCTGTTGCATACTCAATGACACATTGGTGTGTTATTTAGTTTGTTTACTGAATTTTTTCAAATGAATTGTTAATGCTGTAAAAATATGATATATTTTGTGTATAATGCGGTTTGGACTCAATGTGTATAAACATTAATATTTGGGTTTTGTGTAAATCATATTAATTTGTGTTTTGGCAGGCGAAATATTTAATATTATAATAGTACATGTAGTGTATTTATTTGTTAAGTTTTCAGAATTTTGAAATAATATTGTGGAACTAAATGACCAGATACTATATTTTGCAATAGCAAAACTGTACACCACACTGCAGTTCTGCACTAGAAGAAACCTCGTGCATTTTTGCCACACGCCGCTATGCTAGCGTGGTATATGCTGTCGTCGTGTTTCTGTATGTCTGTCACACGCCAGTATTGTACCAAAACGGCTAATCATAAGATCACACAAACAAAGCCATACTCTATACCAGGGACTCTAGTTTTCCGATGCGAAAAAATCTTGGCGAAATTCCGTCGGGGTCACACCACAACGGGGGCGCCAAATAGAGGTGGGGTAGGTTCAGATCGGCAAGATAGGAACATAATTACTATGGAATGGTAATAGGATCCTGAATGGGCTTTATCGAATGGCGCTGTTTCCGTTGACCTTGAGTGACCCTAACTACCTCAAACCACCCCATTTTCGACGTTTTGTATCGCCTGTCATATCTACATGGTGGGTGGAGATAGAGACTCGTAGATAACTAGATAGGCTGATCGTAGCAAGTGCTATCCCAAAAAACTCGAACACCTCACTCCTTTAGTATTATATTCTGCTGGCTACCAAGTCACGTAGGCATTTCAGGTAATGAAAAGGCAGATAAAGCTGCTAAATCTGTGTTAAACAAACCACTTTTTCAAATTCCTTTCGACCTTTCCCATATACAGATCTTAAACATATTAACAAATACATTCATGACAAGTGGTAGCAAACGTGGAACTCACAAACGCAAAATAAACTCTACCAAATTTATCCAACAATACCTTCTTAGTCCACTCTTCCTTCATATCAACAAAAGGACCAACTCTTATATAACTGTTTACGCATTGGACATACTTGCTTAACACATGCTTCTGTTATTGAGCACAGATCCTCCAAAATTTATACACTGCAATCAACTCTCTGGCAAACATACTGACAGAATGTACTTCGTATGGTCACACAGGACATCAATACTATTCCTTTTCTGACTTTAGAAACATCTTCGGTCACACTCCCAGCCAAAATATAGGAAATTTTATTTTTAAACGTCAACTTATATTATCAGTTATAATTTGTAAATAACAAATCTTAA
>Ga0209363_1000281_pt1 | contig 18486 bp, 8 predicted proteins | sample WorMetexBAHAMAS3_FD_187385 | JGI IMG/M metagenome (GOLD analysis project Ga0209363, IMG submission 187385) | Marine gutless worms symbiont microbial communities from Max Planck institute for Marine Microbiology, Germany - Inanidrilus exumae... | ecosystem: Host-associated > Annelida > Digestive... | reverse complement strand
AGCCAGGTTTGGTCGCCTCTTACGACCTTCGGCCTGGAAACAGAACGGGCATATTCTTAAGGAAGTAAATAATCAAACGATTTATGTAGCGCCGGAATTAACAAATGAATCAGGGCAAGTTACCGCTCCGAATTCCGTACTGGCCGAATTTCTTTAAGGGGAAGATATCTGAGCTGTTTAGCCGTTTTGTCTCTAAAGTGCATGCGCGGAATCTATCATATTTCCGTTTCCGGTCCAAATTTTCGCAATCGAAATTTAAGGCTAGTAGAATAAACGGCATTCAGTTACACTAGCAACGTGTCAAATCAAACATTGTTACCTTACAGTTTTCATATTATATGCTGATAACAATATTAATCTGCGTCATGACTATGTTATGCACACTCATAATGACAACTTATGTCATCATTACTAAACTGTTTTGTTATAAATAGATAACAAGCGAGACAGGCCTATTCAAAGTCAAACGCATGGCATAGAATGCGGGAAACGCAAGTTATTCAGAAGAGATGCGGCGGATGACGTCACTCGCAAATAGCAACAGATGAGGCGTCCGGGCTGTTGGGAATATACGTAAATATAGAAAGAAACACTGTTGTGCGGGCGGACGTGTCTCCGTGGTGTCAGAACTCAAACGGCAACTGAGAACCGAACAAATTGAACAATACAACTGACTGCGAATCGCACACAGCACTAGAGACATACACGATGGCCCAATAAACCCGATAAAGCCACCGTTAGACAAAAATATGTCACTGTAGTCGCACTCTTGCGCGTGAATTCGCCGATTGTTGATCGATTCTCAAAAATAACTATTTTACCGTCAGACTCTGTAGTAAGTCTGTAATGAAAAGTCTTCGTTAAAAATCGCATCGCACCTTAAAGGCTTGAACGAGTCTCTTGTAAAATAGTTGACAGCTCTATGACTAACAGTCAGCAATAGTTTACTGGGCCACCCTGTACTGACGAACGATCGCTGCCAATGCGATGTTGATCGATGGTATAAACGCGACGCAGTAAGCGCCGTTTTTACATTATCTCGGGACTGATATCGCAAGTGTTCAGTTGCATATCCACTTTTCAGCCAGCGACACGCAACGCCTGCTAAAACTGTGCACATTGGTCTAATACAAAAAAGCACCCAGACAGTTCAAACCTCCTCTAAAGTGGCGCCGCTCAGCGAATGACAGTACAGCGTGCTGATGTATGTGTAAGTGTAGCTAACAGGCGTTCAGTAGCGTTGATACGGGCAGTTCAAATACAGATGGACATTGATCAATTTTTCACAACGGAAACCAACCCTACTTCCAGATTCTAGAGCCAACTCACTATCAAACTTATATTGTACAATCCAACCCATGGCGTAGGTGTTAGTAGGACCTCACTGTCGAAGCGATATTATTATGACGCATGAACACGGTATCCTTATTATTTAGCCCGCGCGGCATGCATGCCCCGCGGGCTATATGTACTGCTCGAGTTAATATCTTTTCTTTTTTCTTTGTTTTTAAAATAAACTTTTGAGCAGAGAGAACGCTGGATCTGCTGGATCGATTTTCACCGGTCGAAATTGAATTTTGTAAAATATGAATGCCAAAGAAGCCATCTGATGACAAGTATGCAACAGTTCTATATTGGTTGAACTGCAGTGTGCGCGATCCTTAGACAAATAACACATAGGCCTATACGGCATGAAAGTGCATGTAACTAATACATTCCTTCAAAAAATTGTCATAAATTTGGGGGGCATGGCCCCTTTGCCCTCCCTCCCTTGGATCCGCCACTGGGCATAATATCCTATACTTATAGAGAACTCTCCAGTAATTAACCTTTGTACTCTTTTGTATGGCTATAAGCTGGACAGTAATGACGGTTTTCAGGCTCCCAATAATGCATCAAAAACGTTTGACGGCCGGGCTGCACGTCGGACCTTCTAGTAGAGCTAACAGGAAACGTCCCGTCATGCAGCAGTGACGAGCAGCTGATAGGCTACCACTGACTGATAGTGATTGTGATTAATGTTGATATTAGTTCACTGTTAAACAGACCTGTAGAACACACTATTGTGTGCGATTATTTTGTATTCAATGCGGCTAAATGCGAAATAAATGACAGGTGAATTGATATACTACTGACGAAATATACATAGCGAAATGTAGATCGCTGCCAGCTACGTCAAATTCATGTGAAATAACAACTGATGCATTTGATCTTTCTGTCTGTCAACAACAAAACAATACAATACAATGCAATTCAATAGAAGTTCTATAGTGCCCAGTCATACATAAAACAGACCAACTGTGCATTACAAAATGTCAGTGAGAGATTAAGAACTAAAAGCAGTGTTAAAATATACGTCTTTTACGTTTGTCGGAATGCGGCACGATTGTCGATGAGTTTTATAGTAGTTGGAGTCTTGGAGACTGTTCCAAACATCCGGCCCGCAGACCGAGAAAGCACAATAGCCGAACTGCGTTTTTGTTCGACAGACAACGGCAGATCCGGTTTAGCGGCTTAGACGAATCATAATACTTTAGTACTTTTAAAAATAGCCTAAACCGAAACTGTTTCGTATATAGTCTGCCAATAGCAACGCACGAATTCGGCGGTCCTCCATGGGAATTCTCTGCTGGCCCTACAATGTGGGCGAAACAGGCCCCATAGCAACACCGAATGCGATGTTTACTGCGGCATCCTCGCAAGAACAGCAACCGCCCTCGTGGGTCCCATTCTTGTCACCTTCCGGCGGTTAACCCACACAAAACATACTGTGTGGGTTAATATTCCCACACGCGCGAGTTTTCCGCGCGAATGCCCGCGGGGGAGTGCCGCCGGCATTTACGCCATGCGGGTCTCTATAGATGGCAACACAAATTGCATTTCCGCTCACACGATTAAGTCCCATACCGTCTCAGCCGCTCGGGGCCGCGGCTAGAGTGGACGTGGAAGAACTATGAGTTGCGGAGATGAAAAATAGTCACGCCGCGTCGACGGTGTTTTTGTGTCCCGCGCGGGACGCCGGCTATCCACAAGTTGATTGTGTCGTCGTCCGTCGCAGCCCGGATATCGATTGCGGATTATCCCGGGCACCTGACGCATGCACACGCGGGACTCCTTCGGCGGTCTCGGCGTCGTGGGTGGTCCGCCAGTGCGAACGATTTGGGGATTTTTTGCCGAGTTTTGCTTGTCGTGGTCTGCAGTACGAGACAATCATCCAGCCCCTTTGTGACGTTTCTGTGACTTTGACGTCGTCATAGAGGAGTCAAGACTTACACTTACTTACTTATAAACACAATGTCAGCAGCGTAAAGATGTTACAACAGCAGTCAGGTATTGCGGCTGTAATTAACAGAAGCCAGCACTCACAAGAGTGCAACGACCCACGCCGGCACTGTTTTTGTGACTCGTGAACTTGACCTTTGATCGTTTGACCCCAAAATAAATGGGTTTTCGGGACTCATCGTGGAACATTTGTATGTCAAGTTTGGTGATCCTAGCTGCATCGGTTTTTAGATATGGTGCGGATAAACAGACAGACAGGCAAACAGACAAACGCCGCTGTCGGCATAAGTAGTTAGTGCCGTGGTTAGTAAAGTCAGCAGATTTGTGGAGAAGACTCATTTCGAATGCACAGAGGATCACAGAGGTTTACGTATTTTAAGTCTACATGTTTAATCTATAATAAAATGGGCCACGGTTGTCTACATAATTCCCAGTCACACAGGGTCATCACTATTTTGATCGGTAGGCCTACTCATTTCTCATTTTGATTTGGGTAGGAGGCTGAGTTGGCTTGGAAGCCAGACGCTAAAAATCTCTAGCGTACCAAACACAGCTACTGAATAGAGTTTGAGACGGTTTATAAAAATTGGCCTATTATCCAACCAACCTCCAATAAATACAGCTACAAGTCTGCTGGAGAGTTAATAAACGCAATGCTATTATGGCATTGTGAACTTTTTATTTACGTGCAGTGCAAAAATGTTCATTAAAGCATGTTCAAGAAAGAAAAATTCAAAAATTGAAATATTCGAGTTATCCTCGGCTGCACAACATGTATACGGTCGCATCACCTTTCGGAGTCTGCCATGCCGACTTCAAACAATTCGGCTCTCCCAGCCCTTCACAGCTTCAGAGATGTATTAGTCCCCACTGCTGTCCGGCGGACCACCCAGCAAGGCGACCGATTGAACCCCCACGTCGCCAAACGGAAGGCAAGGCGCCTGAAAGCGAATTGTCGGTACGTGTAAGCGACGCTGGATGGCGGGTTGAGATATATACTGCGGCCGAGACTGATTCCACCGAGTCCACGCCGGACATCTGCTCACGTCAGAGTGGATCTGTGTCAAGTGGACTCGGCTCCGGCGCCAGTATCATCATAACGTCTCCCTTTGAAAATGTGATTCTTCTCCATCCGTTCGATCTGCCACAAAGTTCTCTCTAACCATGCACTGCGTGTGCTCATGATTTCAACCCAGATGGTTACAGTTACAGTTACAGTTACAGACAGTGAGATGCGCTACAGCTGAAAGCTGACCAGCACTGTACAGATAAGATACAAACATATTAACATGTGCAAAAATATACAAGCAGATAGGATCACAAATCGTAAAACATTGTAAACAAACAAGTTTTCAGTTTTTTTTCTTAAAAGTGTTAGTATTTGATGTACAGCGGAAGTCGTCTGGGAGTTGATTCCACATCTTAGGAGCGGCGACTAGGAACGCTCACTCACCAAACAGCAGTCTGGTGCGTGGCACATATAGACTGTCGGTATAGTTGCAGATCACAGAACTGGATGACGAGATGGCATGGTACCCTGCAGCTAAGCGCTGACTTGTTAAATGTACTCTGTGCATAGATATAAGTTCGTACTATTATAGTTTCTGTAGTTATTATCCACACATGCCGATAGGCAAGGTGTGGATATATCGTTTACTGTTTGCAATTTTATTTGTTTGTACGGTTACGGATTTCTCCGCCGATGATAAAGTTAGCTGCGTAAAATTTTTCACGGTGGTTCATCGGCGTCTTGGGCAAGGAATCTCCATTTTGGTGAACTTTGCTCCTCAAAAACTTCCCCCAGAAGCCCCAAAATAGGATTTATGTGGGTGTGGAGGCTTGAACACGCGTGACCCGTGCGCTTGCCGAATGGTGCAGCGCGCTGGCTACGCGTAAGATCGGCATGTGTGGATAGAGGTCAGTTCCCACTGACGTACTAGTTCTGGTTAACTGCTTATCTGTGCGTTAGTCTATTGATGACTGTCAATAGCATGTGTGTCACCGGCTTTGTGAGTGAGAAAAAAATCATTTTTATATACACGATCGCCAACGATACAATTGCAGCGTGATTAGCAGTCAACTCACGTGCTGATTTGTATACAGGAAACATCGCATATGGATTTTGACTGACAACATCGTATCCGCTACATTCCGGACTACCGTGGGTGGCGGCATGGCGTAGTGGTAGATTATTATTATTATTACTGTCGCCGACAGTCGTATCACCATCACCATGCACATCACGTCTCCGTCCTAACGTACGTTGAATAGGCGCATAAGCAACCTAGCATATCCACATCACTGGACCGCTATTTTCATAGTGCACTAAGATGATTAGACGTGCATTAGGAGGAGCTATAGCATCGACCTCAATAGCGACTCTGTCACAGTTATTAAGGCTAAAGACATTCATTCCTCTTCTTGAAAACTTTCTCTCTTTGCTTTGCTCATGGCCCAGCGCCTCTAAAGTTCCGACCTAATGGCGCTGTACAAATCTGTTTTTTTATCGTTATTATTATTATGTAGTCCTACTACTGTATGAATGAGTCTAGAATGAGTCTAGACACCGGAGCCGACGCCGTAAGCCGCCGCCGCCAGCCGCTAAGCTTCAAGCCGCAGTCAGCCGCTAAGCTAACGGCGGCTTATCGGCTTAATGATAAATATCTGTAATAGTTACATATAACACTTCTCAGCAATGTGACAGTGAAAAAATTTAGTAAATCTGTCTACATCTACCGAAGTTATGGTCAAAAGTCAAGTGTAGGCCTATTGTTTTTTGACTTACACATTAATTTGCTGATGCCAAAACAAAAATCCTGGCGAAATTCCAAAGGGGTTACCCCAAACGGGGACGCCAAATAGAGGTGGGGCAGGTTCTGGTCGGCCATTTTCGACCAATATATCGCTATAGCCCAGAAACGGTGCAAGCTACAATGGAACGCCATAATAGGAATTCCTGTGCGCTCTATAGAATGGCGCTATTTTCAGTGACCTTGAGTGACCCATAACTATACCCCAATCCACCCCATTTTTATTGCCTTTCATATCTTCGTAGCGGGTGGTCATAGAGACTACAAATTTGGCGTATGATTGATCATAGCAAGTGCTAGCCCATGGATGACAAAGCATCCGTGAAAGGGGCGCGGTCAGGTCACGTGAGTCACTTAAATTTTGGTGGGCACCAGCCATATCTCAGGAACGACTGCAGCTACAGTCATCAAATTTCGAACCCGGGTAGACTATATTAAGTCCCAGCGTGGATGGACTTAGGCCTATATACACTACTGAGGGATTGCTCATAGGGGCGTACATCTGTCGTAGGCTAGCTGGTTACGATTGTCGTATGAGTGTCGTAAAGAAATTAATATTCGTTGCCGGTTTCTGTAGTCAACTGGCAGTCCCGTCATGCTCGCGATTTTACGACATAAGCAAACGTTTCCGGTTTGCGCCTGCATCCGTTGCTCCACAGGCGCTGGTTCGACGGCATCTTTTACGACTGTCCTGAATGCCGAAGGCAGTTCATCCGCGCCATTGTTTCGCAGTCGCCGCCATCATAAGATATACTACCCGGGTTCGGCGTACCTAGGAGTCGCCGTTAAGACAAGTACTTTATTGGTCTCGGTTGAGCGAAAGCAAGACGTCGAGCGAGCGCGGTATATACGGCGCTGTTGGGTGTAAGCTATTAGTGAGGCGCTGTAGTTGAGATTCGCATCGACCTACTCGTTTATCGAATTAGAAAATGTTGGATATTTTCAAACAAACAGAACGAAAACAGAAAAACAATGTGACTGATCCAGGGAATGGGGTATAGGCCAAACCCTCCCCTTACTAACCCCATGCACCCGACTTACATGAGTATCAGTTTAATATTTAGCTAGCTTATTCCATTCCAAACTGTTTTTTTTTCAATATTGCCGTCTCATTCCGTAGTGGTGTTTCCGCTTTCTTTCTCGGTCCCTGACACCGATGCATGAGCGTGCCTGGCCAGCAAATAGTGGACAATAATACTAATGCTAATACATAAATTTCTAGGCCGCCATACGGTGGTAACTTCAGAGCCTACGTCAAAACATCGTAGGCTACCGGTATAGAGTTTGAGAGTATTTTGTTTGTTTGCTTCTCCTGTCTGACATGCGTCAATTCTTTTACATACTGTATATTACGTAGCCAGCTCGGTCGGATTTAGGCCTACTGTCTCTCTGGAAGCCTATACACGTTAGTTACGCACGCGTGTATGTATGGTGTATGTGTTGACATTTGCTAGGCTTATAGTAACAGTCATTTGTGTTGTCAGCTATAACATAATACTAGGCCTACTATTCGATATTCTGTCTTGTAACTAATCTGCGTACTGTGTTACTGTTGAGTTCACAAAATCGATTGAGATGCACGAATGTAATCGATATTATTTTTTCCGACTCGAACATCACTACATGCAGGCTACATAAGACTATGGTCTGGGTTGCAGAGACAGGACCATCGCTTGGTCACATCCAATCAACTATACTCGCTATGAGATCATCACTACGACGTCACGACGCACCACACTTCATTAGCCGACACCGCATTATATCCTGAAGTCTCCCTACACGTTCTCCGCCTCCACGTTTCACACGCAGCGATGCTCTTCCAGTCAAGACAATCATTTCGCTGCAATTCGATTAGCCTAGACTAGCTGGGCATATTGCTCATCGCACGTTCCACGTTCATTCTGCGACACCACTTGGCGCCACCTGGTGAATGCAGACTGAAAATCGGAACGTGGGATGCGTTTACACAACTTTTAGCAGCTGTTTTGTAGCTTGATTTCAGCTGACCTTGATACTGGTTGCGTCCTTAAAATTATTGTTGATTTGTAGGCTTGGAGCCAGTTTGATCGACGTGACCGTAACACTGGGACTGGGAGACTGACATTCCCTGTCTGGCAGCAAACGTCATTCCCAACGAGTCTGACAGAGCCATCCAAACGTTTTTGATCAAACCTAAAAGCGTCATTCCTCTTTATCTTGACGATATGAAATCAGAGACGATTATCAGCCAATAATCTAATACATTATAAGGTATTCTATTTGCCAGAAAATCGTATATTTTTTTCGGACTCAGTCAGCAAAACAACACAGCGCAAGTTAGCTTGACAGCAATTCGTAATTCAACTCGACAGGTGGCGCCACAAACAAGCTACCGCGGTCCGTCAATTTAAACACTAGTAACGCAGGGTACAGTCAATGACTACACATTAACTAACGTGTTTGAATTAAATTTGTGCAAACCACACTCAACTAGATGGCTGTATTGTGTGGAACGCCCACAATAAAGTATTCGACTCGAAGCATTCGGCTATCTGTGCACTTACACAAGCTGTTTACTTCCCGCATTCGACGAGGCCTAGTGTCACGTGACTCTATAACCAATCGCCATTGACTGCCTGCGACTGAGTGATGTCAGCGTTATCTGCCGTGTTGTCAACTCGCATCGGACGTCGCAGAACATTTGAGGAGTCTTCAAAATGTCGTTTGCTGATTGATATAGAGTTCTAGTCCATGCATGACAGATAATCCCAAAAGGGATATGTTCAGGGTCACGTGGCCTCTTTACATTTTAGGAAATAAGTGATATTATCTCGAAAACGGTGCAAGATAGAGACATAGTTGCAATGGAAGACTAATAGGAAATTGTTTATGGCCTATCAAATAGCACCATTATCGCGATGACCTTTAGTCACCTTGAAGGTCACGTTTTCTGTTTGAAACCTTTCCATCTCACATACCTCCATATATGCATCATGTATTATATATGATATTTTTACACATGAATCGAAAAGCGCATGTTGCTTGTAATTTCAATTCTTTTCGAAAATCGAGTACTTCTTAAGGTCACAGCCAGTCACGTACACTGTAAATGTGGTAATATCTCGGAAACGGTGCCAGATAGCGTCGTTGTTGCTACAGACCACTAATAGGAAGTGATATAGGCCTATGCAGGGGCGAGGACAAGGGACCACGGGGCTAACCCCCCAAATGCCGCAGATAGCCAAAAACATGCTTGATCCAGCCCCCGAAACATGACGGCAATAAATTCATTCTACTGCCCAATATATGTGTTTTTGCGTTAGCGGCATAGGGATATAACAAGTAACCTAAGCAGTAATGGATGAAATATGTGAAAGCACTAGAAGGTCAAATAGTCAAATCCAGAGTGCAATTATTTAGTTTTCAAACTGCTTTCAGCTTCAGGAGGGCTTCCATGGCCTTTGCCCCTGGTCCCCACTGGGGGCATAGCCCCTAGATCCCTGCTATAGGCAGAGCGTCGCGCGGGTCTCTCGGCGATAGCGGAGCTTCTCGTCTTATTAGTGGCTACAGACGACACATCTGTCAGAATTCTCAAAACGAATTTATGCATCAATCATCAACAAAACACGCACCATAGACAGCTTCAGACGACTACTTTCAGTACTATAATTTGCACATTAAGCCCGTTTTCCATCCACAACAAACACGTCATTGGTCAATCCCAGATGTAAATGACCCAGTTACATGACTAATATTAAATACAACGATGGGTCAATTAAAAGTTGACTTATTATAATACTAACAATGCTCATTGTTACTAGGTAGAAATGCTGCATGATTTCGTTCGACAATGACAGAGTTAAATTTCTTCACATATCTTCACTAATCATTTCAAAATAATGAGCCACTCTCGGAAATTAAATTCCAAATTTTTATTTCATAACGTCAAAAGCCACGGTCGATTGGTGGAGCACATCAGTTACTAGCTAGAGATGATGCATTGTTAGATTCCTCGGAGACAAATTTTGGCGTCATATCATCACCAATCTCCTTGACGTTTTGTGCCATTTTCAGGACATAGTCGGTTGCCGACTCAGGCGCAGGCCTGCGAGACAGCCGCTCGTCCGGTAATGAGGTCACGGCGAGATGTGGGTCAAGGTTGGTGAACGGGTTCCAGATGCCCTGGACCGAAGGTGAGTCCGTGTGCCAGGTCTTGCGCAGTCGGAGGATATCTTCACCTGAACGACATCTCAGGTGTTCAAGCCACTGACAGACCTCACCTGAAGTGTGTTGGGCCATCTTGAGCTGAACCACGTTGCCGTTCACTGCAACACACCATCAGCAGCTTCACAACATCATCACTATTCTGTACACTGGCAGAAGTAGACGAAGACAAGGACCTTGGTGTAATTTTGACAAGTGACCTAAACACAGGAAGGCAATGCAGGGAAGCTGCTCGGAATGTTACAAATCAATGTTCTCCGGACAAGAAGAGGCATTTTACAGGATTGGACGAGATTACCCCTGGCTCCACTGGTTTTCAGAGACAGGAAGGACATCCACGTGGGTAAAAAATCACCAAAAAAACTGTGATTTAAACCAAGTTTGGGTCTGCTGTGCCCACCCCCTTCCCCAATCAGGGCCAAGTATGGTATTGGAACCATGGCGTATCATGCCATGCTGTGACTGCCTCTGAGTAACTAAACCCCAGCAAACGTGCTACATACACGCTGCCAGCAAAAACACACAAAAAACATCCTCCTCCTCTGACGTGCAAAGTCCCAGCCAGTCCCACCAAACTTGACACGGTGACAGAGGTTGTCCATACCATTTTTGCACCTCCAAGAATTATTCACATCCAATTTATAGTTTTGTCACTAGGGAGATAAAAATTTGGGGAAAACATGCCCCGGAGACAAAATACCCATAATTCTAAAAACCCCTGAGCAAATTGCCAAATTTTAGCAGTCAGCTTCCCACAAAGCTCCCCAAAATGCTGAAAATTTCATAAAATTCGAGCATGGGATACGCCTCCTTAGGGCATTAACATTCAAAAATTGGGCAAGATTTTCAGTTTTGGGATCCCACACCCCACCCTTGCATCGATGTTGGTGAAATTTGGTGTGGCCATATGTCACTTCATTGGTACAGGGCATAAAATCTCAAAATCCTGAGTAACTAAAATACCCATGGACGAGCTGCATGCATTCTGCCAGTAACAAAACAACAGTAAGTAATAAGTAAGTACACAATTTATATAATGCCAAAGTCAAAAAATCAGGGTTCATGAGGGACTCTCTAGGGGGCAGTGCTAAAGGCAGGCTCGAAGAGACAGTTTTATACAGCATTTAAATGCCAAAAATGGTTTAATGGTTTATCAGTCACGGGTGGTATTGTCTGGGGAATTCCAGACAGTCGTTGTTGATACAGCTAGACACAGAAAAATTAAGTAAGTAAGTAAGAAAGCACAAGAGCTGAAAGCAGGCTTCATTTCAGGGACAGTGAGAAGACTAGCAGAGATGGAACGGAATGAAGCTTGATAAGATCTGATAAAAGATACGGCATATGGAAGAGAGGGTCTTACTGGTAAGTGTGGTAAGTTTATCTTATGTTCCATTTCACTGAAGCTCTTGAAGAAGGTCACTGTAAGAATAAGTACATGTATGAGATAACTTTGCAGTTCAACCCTTGCAGGTGCATTACAGTAATCCAATAAACTGCCATTACTGCATGTTTTGTAAGTAAGTAAGTAAGTAAGAATATTTATATAGCGCAGAAAATCATGCATCACACTGCCCTGTGATTTCTCAAATCCCAAATAAATGATTTTCAAAATATCGCCTAAATTGTCCGAAGCTAGAGATCTGGCGCAGACTTATCGGCAAACTGTTACACAAATGATGCCCTGCAACAGCAAAGCTTCTATCACCAAATCTGTTGTGGGTTCGTGGATCTGTTAGTGTCCTATCAGTAGTTGAGCGCAGAGGGCGATGACCATACTCGGAGACGACCACCACGTATGTGGCATTGTGATTTCTGGCATTTTGGACTGAACCTGGTGTACCATCATACTGTCTCTAATGCTACCTTGCTGTTGGCAGGTAAACAGCTGAACTAAGTGCTCATGCATATTACTTACGATACTCAGCAACAAGTCTTGGAGTACGATGTCTTCTTGGCTGTAGATAGACGACTATGCCAGGATTCTTGTTAACAAACTCTAACAAATGATTCTCGATAAACTCTCTGTAACACACACCAACGCCAACTGTGTCCAAAATGGTACCCAAAATCAACTCAAATGAAACAAGGCAATCGTAGATATCAGACTTCACCCGCAGTGTGCAATCCCAGCCCCACATCACGGCCGATAATAGACTCGTCCAAAGCTTGCAATCAAGCATTTGCCTCTGTCGTGTGCCATGGCACAGACCAGTCCAATTCACAATTAGGGGTATTAGGCTTTTTCAGCACGTTTTCCCCCAAAATTGCCCATTCCCTGCTGGGGATTTCCACTCCCACGTAACACTGTTCGTTGGGCCAAGACCAAGACGTTTCTGCCAAGTTCAAAGTCATGTGACACAAAACTAGGCCAAATATCAAAAATCCGGCCCTATCAATTTAGATATTATACCATAGTTTAAAAATCAGTGGTCAGTTGCCAGCTGCCATTGTAAATGGCGGAGGAGATAGCTTTTAAAACGGTCGTATTTCCAACTTTGAAGGGCTCATTACCTTGACCTTGGATCGGGTCATACTGCATACCATCATGCATCACTCATCGATCTCTACCTGCATACCAAATTTCATTCAAATTGAAGAACGTATGTATGCAGGCACAGACAGACGGACGGACATTTGAGACCGGCTTTATTAGGTCAACTCTGTCGAAGAGTCGACCTAAAAACTGAATACTCAACCGACAGTTAGCGTAAGTTGACCGCCACAACTACAAGCCATTATGACGTAATAGAAGCACCATGCTTAAAACAATGCCACTGGGCCTGGCCCAAACAGTTAAACAAACTCCTAAAATTAACTCATCTCTCACCTCACTAACCCTACCAACTCTAAAGGAAAAGGTAAATGTCAGATTCTTATATAGCGCAGCTTACGTGATGACCGGCGACTGTGCTGTATACAATCTCGGAAGTGGCAGTTAATTGGCAAGAGCCAATGATGCTGCAGCGCAAACTGCGACCATCTAACTGCACGCGTTAACGTACAATTGGACCCGCGTTATGCAGCTAGCAAACACACCATCGCTCCAACCACACCAGGCCTTCACCCCGTAAGCATTCACCAGACGTCGCCACTCGTGCAACGAAGCAAACATCCGATTACAGCTTACTACTCAATTTATCGACCTCGAAAGGATAGATGGCTGAGTCGACCTGGGTGGTTGGTTACATACCGAAATAAAGTGCCGCCTCCGGAAGTCGAGCCCAAACATATCACCAATCCCTGTACTAACTGGGCTCGACGTCGAGTAACTTCGTTGATACGACCACGGACCAACGCTGTTACCACTACGCCAAGCCGCCACAGCAACCTTATGTACAGGAGTTTTGCTCAGTTTACCTGTCAGAAAGGTTGAGGCTCGTAGGGTTAGTGAGGTCAGGGATAACCTTACTATAGGGCTGTCGAGTGATTATTTTTTAAATGGTGTTAATGGAACAATTAATTATTTTAATCAAGCATTAATCACGGCTTTAACGCACATTTCCTTTGTGGTGTGTTACAGGTGTAGGACACAGGTGAATGACCAGAGATGGGTGGACGCATCCACAAGCTTTTCACACGTCTGCAGATGCAACCTAAGGTGTAGCTACAAACGAGGATGGCCGGGCATCAATTGAGTGTAGTGAGCACGCTTAATAAATCAGCTATGTACGGGACTGATGGTCGACTCCTCACAAGTAACGTTTCTGCCAACTTCAAAGTCACATGACACAAAAACTGGGTCAAATATCAAAAATCCGGCCCGATAAGCTTTAGGTATTGTGTCCTAATGTAAGAATGCGCTGTCGTTTGCCAGCCCCCATTGTGTATAACTTGTAACATCACTCATTCTTTCGCACTGAAGTTGACCAGTCAGTGCCAGTTGATAGGCCACATTGATTTCCTATTTGTGTACGTAGGCATGTTACCCAGTAAGGTGGGAGTTGAACACAGAATTGTATGCCACACATGTACCAATAAATCTCAATAACTACTATTGTTTACTTACTGTTTCGCTTAACGTCGGTCATGAGTAACGCCATAAAATGCGTCACTTCGTTCTGTGTTCCCACGCATGTTCCCAATGAACTTTTTCATGCTTTGATCAGAACTGCAACTTTGGCCGACTACAAATTTTTGAAAAGCACTCCCTATAGCAGCATTATAATAATGTATAACAAATTCATTATTGCAAAATTAATGTGTTAACGAGTACACAATTTGACAGGAATATATCTCCATTATGTTCAGGAAAACGGCATTCCGCACCTTTCGGACCAGTGACCCTTCGGGAACCAGACACTTTGGACCCAAGACAGTTTGGACCCAAAACACTTCGGCACTGGTTGGGTAGATCCAAACTGTCCGGACACTTCGGGACTACTGCAGAGGTGTCCAAAAGACAGTTTGGACCTAAGTGCTGAACTGTCTCACCCTATGGACCAAAGTGACTCACCCCAAGGACCGAATGGTCTTGTCATTTTTGGGTTAAGTTGACTGTGTATCACTATTTCAAAAGACACGAAGTGCGACCGGCCCAACGTTACCTGGCACGTTTGCGTGCCCATGTGCATAATATAAATACAGGAAAAATTAATTTCGCCTCAGCAAGAAACATTAAGCATACATTATGACTAGTGGCAAAACATTTTAACAGTAAAATGAATTTCAAGTGTATGCATTTTTACGTTTTATATGCCTAAAATGTTTAAGCTGTACTAGACAACAGCATGCAGTTACGCCTATGTTATAGGTCGAATTCTGTGGACACCAGCACTAATGCCGAAATGTCCTGAGCCTAGGACCGAAGTGTCTAAGCCATAGGGCTGAAGTGTCCCAGCCTTAGGACCAAAATGTCTCGGTGCCGAAGTGTCTTTAATCCAAAGTGTCCGGACAGATCGGCACTGGTGTCGGTGTCCTACGGCCAGTTCAAAACCAGTGCTGAACTGTCTTGGTGGCGAAGTGTCTCGGGTCCGAAGTGTCTATCAGCCGACGCTTCGGACCAGTGACCCTTTGGACTAGTGACCATTCGGAACAGTGACTCGTAACCCTACTTACTAACCATACTGCCGATACAGACCCTAACCGTAACATGGCAGATTAATTAGCGTTCAGTCAGAAGTAATTATCACTCCTTGGGCAGGGCCGGTTTTAGGCCAGGCGGTGCAAGTGAGTGTGACCTTATGCCTCGACTGTCGCCTTTAGTCTTGCAGAACTTGAACGTGACACGCGACATTTGACAGACGTATCTGCCCACTCCGTTGTGCAAAACTGTCTTCACAAAAGCACTGGGCACTGCACTGTGAGACATATCGCCGTTAAACGCTGCTTACTACAAAAATAAAACTCAATTTACGATTGTTTACAGCTACACGCATACGAAAGGTACGATTCAGTAGGTATGATTCAACCGCTGTTTAATTAACGAAATGTACCGATATGTTTCGTTTCGGTCACTGTAGACTTACGCAAGTTACGCTCGCAGGCGCACGTTTCTATTCAGTTGTTTCTCATTCTCAATCAAACATTACAAAAACACGACGTAAAATATATTTCAATATAAATTGTTCTTTATTTGCTACAAGTGAAGTATATACTGATGTATTAATATTTGACAAAATATAGACGGCACGAGCATCCTTGTAGAAACGCGATAGAATAGGCTAATACGGAGCACGGTAGAGGACACCGAAAACGAAAAATTTTTGAACTCTAAGTACGTACTTAAAACTCTAAGTACATACTTGAAACTTTAACTACGTACTTAAAGTTTTAAGTACGTACTTACAACTATAAGTACGTACTTACAGTTAAAATTTTAAGTACGTACTTAAATTTTGAAGTAAGTACTTAGAGTTTAACTTTAAGTACGTACTTAAAACTTTATATATAAAGTATAACTTGGTGCTGGCCAAGGTGCGGTGATGTTCTGCGGCAGGGAAGGTAACCGCAGGCCTGTCGGAAAGTAATGGCAGCCTACCGCCGGGAGCAGGCTGACTGCCTGTACACCGGAATCAGCTCCGCGCCCAACCCTCGTTAAAAATTTATACTGTGGGCGTCGCGCAGACGTTTACAACTAGACATATTAATTGTAAATTGTCTATAGTTATGGCTTTATCAACCACTTTTATGCAATGCGCCCGGAAACTGTCAAATTCTGTAAAATAACGAAAATTAAGGGCCATTTCGCCGTTCAAGGTCATTCAAGGTCACCGATTTTGATACCAATCGAATGCTCATATACGACTTCCTATTAGTGATTGATACTAACTTACCTCCTATCTTGCACTGTTTCGGAGATATAGTATTCGATACGTCTCAAATCGCTATATTTCAGCTCTATTTCGCTAGTCCTCTTGCGTTTAAACCCACCGATGAAGGGTTTCCACCGGTCGATCCCCGTAATAATTTTCCGTGGATGTCAAATGGAGAAGAAACATCGTCGAAAATTGCAACCGGCTGAGTAGGACGCACGAACGTTACAGACGGCAGACTGAGACAAACACAGACGGACGGGCGATAGCGTTAGGAAGCTGCATGTGCACGCACTGTAGTGTCCGTCGAAGAATATGTTACTATACGATCATATGAGTCGAGTCGACTACAGCAGGCACAGTATATGAGAATGCCTATAACAGAAGAACGACCGCGTTTCATAAAAATTAACGACTTGATCAATGTACGTTAGGCTTATAACACTCGTAAGCAGCAGCTGCAAGCCGTAAGTTCTATAGCTGGCTACCGCTTAACAGGAAAACGGCTTCAGCCGGCGCGGCTTGGAAATTTATACGGCGGCTTACAGCTTAGAGAAACTACGGCGGCTTATGGCAGAGGCTTACGGCGGCGGCTTCGGGGTCTACTTAGAGTTATAAGTACGTACTTAAAACTTCAAGTACATACTTAAAGTTTTAAGTACGTACTTAGAGTTTAAAAAAATTCCGTGTTCGGTGTCCTCTACCGGGCTCTGTAGGCTAAGATCAGTTCGTTAAGCTGTGCCTCCACGAGGTAAGCCCATATGTAGGGTTGCCAACAATCTGAAGTGAAAATAAGGACGCGAGCGCCGTAGGCAGGCACCGAGAAATATGGTGGGCTGTGAGCAGAGGTGTCCCCTCCAACTAGAAGGGGAATTTTTGGTGCGGGAATCGTAAATTTTAGCGTAGTTTCAGAAGTTATATTGCCCTGCAAGGGACCCGATTTACAAAATATCTTACGATAAACTTAGGAAAATCTTAAGAAAAACGTAGGATAAACTTATGCAAAACTTAAGATCAACTTGATACGAAAAATGCAATTTCTGATAAATAACTGAAAAATAACTGAACATTTTTCACAGAATTGTCCGCATATATATAGGAAGAACTTAGTAAGTTATAAGATTGCTTTAGTAAATTACATGAAAAAATCTATGAAAATCTTAAATTTATAACCTACGATAAACTTAGTATAAACTTAGGAAAAACTTACGATAAACTTAGGATTTTTCCTAAGATATTTTGCAAATCGGGCCCCTGGTTTGTTCCAGTGTTGATCTCAATATCGCGAAGCTTCATAAACTACTGCGCTACAGCATTACAGTATAACTACAATATGAATGCGATGAAAAATAAACGTATGAATATTGGATAGGCCATGTATTTGAATACTGTGATACCCCATGTCGCTTTTTGTTTTAAATTTATGTTTAAAAAATTGTAAATTGTTCTATGCCTATAAAGCATTCTCATTACAGGAGAATAGACATAACAATAAGTTAGTAATTGCAGTATTTTTTACTTACTGTAATAAAATATTTTAGTGACGTGATATAATTCGTGCGGAAATGCCAAGAAGTTTGACAGTTGCATACTTCAATGCCGTTTTCCTATTCGTATGTTATTCAAATATTTGAATATTTTCCGAACGAACATTCGAATCATGTTCGACTTATCGCGTCTAGCGGAAAGCGTAATGTAACGGTCTGGCATTTTGCTCGTCGGTCTGTCTGTTCCGTCGGCATAAAAACGTATCACTAGTCAGCAGCATGTGATGCGGTTAGCGTACATTTCGGCCGACAATACGGAAGACCGACAATTTTGTTTTCGAACGAATGCCAGCACTGTGGTTGCATGCTAACGATAATGTTGCTTAGGCCGGGCCTATCAACGTTTTCTGCTCGAAGGTCTCAAAACAGGACAGTAGCAGTACTATTATTAAA
>Ga0209363_1000280_pt1 | contig 18488 bp, 6 predicted proteins | sample WorMetexBAHAMAS3_FD_187385 | JGI IMG/M metagenome (GOLD analysis project Ga0209363, IMG submission 187385) | Marine gutless worms symbiont microbial communities from Max Planck institute for Marine Microbiology, Germany - Inanidrilus exumae... | ecosystem: Host-associated > Annelida > Digestive... | reverse complement strand
AGTGGTGCCACTGGATGATGAGTCGCTGAACGATGGATGTACCTGCTACGAGCAGCTGCGTTTGTCCAGCGGCTGGATCAAACTCGGTTTGTTATGCTTCTCTGCTGAATACAGCTGGAGCTTTTAGGACATTTTGAACAAGGTGCAGTCGGACACAGCAGACTTCGCCCCCGATGCCACCACCCTGGCAGACTCGACTAAACTATGCATCTTCTCTGATTGTCGCTTATCAGCTCTATTATCTGAAACATGATGTCATCCATAAAACGAGAAGTACATGACGTATCTCAGTGCCATCAAGGAGGACTGAGCCAGAGCAAGCCGTTTTGTGTCCAGAGAAACACTGGATGTAGCATGTGTTTTCATTCTAGCGTTCAGTCAGTAGTCACAGCTTATTGGCAGCAGTGATGAAACTGATGCTTAGCTGTCTCATCCAAAACCGATGTTCATTTTGCATGAGCAGAAATCTTAATGTCATACTTCACGCGCGCACACACACATCCATTTTGCCGCCACTATAAGGTCATCCTGTGTTAGCCGGCAGACCCTGAGGCTTTCGTCGGAGCAAAATTTACTGCCAACAAGCCCTTGCTGACGGCAACTGGCACATATGGATTAGGGAGAGAGTTCTGCTCAAATTACTGACATATATCAGTAGGTAATAAAATACAAGTGTTGTCGCAATTGCAGAATTTTTCTTGTCTGTCATATTTAGTTATACAGATGTCTTAGAATGACCAATTATGGTGGATTAGTCCACAATTTTAGCATTAGTTGATTTAAACAATTAACCTAGGTTTCATTGTTAATACTGTAACGGCTGTCACCATCACCATTGCCTCTGTATATAAGGCACTTTCCAGGTAAGTCTGGGTGAGTCGATTCCCTGATGGTTTTTTTCTAACACCCCACTGAAGTGGCACAGATATCATAACAGTGCCAATAAATCAGTGTGATTTAAGTTAACAGTAACATGAACAGATTCATTCCGTTAATGGATAAAATTTAATTCCGTTAACGATAACGGAAACGGAACAAATTGAAAAAACGACAACCAAACGGAAACGGAAAACCTAACAACTAAAACTGAATAAATATTCCATTTCTCGTTGTACAACCGTCACCGACATTGCACAACGTAGATGGATGCATGCCTACACGTATAGTATATGTAGGTGTATGTTATAAAATTTTCAGTTTTTGGCCAAACTGCTCCGGTGATGCAGTTCTTTTGCATTATACCGGCTGTTACACAGACCGTAGCTACGGTGTGATTTAAATTAACGGTAACTGAAAGGGATTCATTCTGTCAACGAACAGAATTTAATTCCATTAACTATAATGAGGGTGGCGCGATGGCACAACAGGTAGAGCACTGGACTTGTGATCAACAGGTCGTGGATTCAAATCCTACTCAGGGCAGAAACTGCGTAACAACCTTGGGCAAGTTGTTCACACCTATGTGCCTCTGTCACCAAGCAGTATGACTTGGCCAAGGGGCGGTGATACTCTGCGGATGGGAAGGTAACTGCAGGCCTGGCTTAAAAAAGTAATTGCAGTCTACCGCTGGGTTGATGACTTATAGTCACCTGCAGTCTGACTGCCTGTACACTGGATCAGCTCCAGACCCAACGCTCGGTAACGAATATGGAGCGTTTACCTTTTTACCTAACTATAACGATAAACGGAAGGGAAAAAAATTGAATAAAGTGACACTGAAACTAAATCTGAAAAATCCACAACTTAAATAACACTGTAATAGATAGCAGTGTCATAAATATCTGTGCAGACAGTCAATGCTGATACAGAAATACTGGTCGTCTGTGTGCAGATGATGCTGTGTATCTTAGTTCTCCCGGCGAAGAACACCTACGAATAATTCGTATCGATAAACTCTGGACAAATCCAAAGTATGATTGTTATGTTGTTTATGTATGCTTACTGTGATGTTTTCATTTCGGTTTTTTGATGTCATGACAATACTGAGTACTGAGTTGATGCAAACATTTATATTACCTTCATAATTTGTTTGTCTAAGAAATACATATTTCTGTATTATTGTTATTATTCGCCCAAAGGCGAGTATTGCAAATACTCTATGGGCCAAAAGAACGGCCTTTAGTGTTTAGCTATAACTACGCCAAAAGTAAACCGATTTGGATGCAAAAACGGCTGAAGCGATTGAGATGCCGTTTGCGTCGACGACTCTGGTGAGCCTCGGGAAAGACCTGTTGCATATAGCGGACCGCTTCAGGCGAATACCGTATTGTGTTCATTCAACACAATACAGCCTTCAGTGTCAGTAGCACAGCTGTAGCTTGGTTTTTGTAGGTATGTTTTTTATGTTAGGAAAGACACTACATTGAAATGAGAAAGAAAAAGAAAGGGAAAGGAAGAGTATTTATATGGTGCCATTTATACTATGCATAGTCTCAAAGTACTCACTGTTTAATCTGAAAATTACACCATGCCTGCCTTTCCTTCATAAGCGTTCACCAGATGGCGCAACCCCTAACTGCGGTAACAAACAGCCAATTACAGTTTGCTACTCATTTATTGACCCCAAAAAGATGAAAGGCTGAGTTGGGTGGTTGCTTGACCTTTGAGGTCGGTTTGCCACATACGTGGTCACCCGTCAGCTACAGGTCGAGCGCCGGACAGGAGAAGTTTGCCAGCCAAAGACCAATGTTCTACTGCTGTGCCACATGACCAACAACGGGAGTGTGGGAGTCAATCACCCTAACCACTGTTCCATCATTATCGGAGATGGGAGAAATAAATGCAGAAAAAAAACTTAGTTTTGCATGGTTGATTTTTGTGTTTTTGTTCTCTGTCTGTGCCAGTGGTGAAGCGTTTATCCGCGGGCCATGTTTCGTCAGTCCTGCACAGATCGACCACATTCCAACACGTCTGTTCTACAAGAAGGAAGTAATTCGCAGTTCCAGAGAACAGACCGTTTCTGCATCAAGCATTGTTAGCCGTTGTGCCATTTTGTCATACAAAGAATATTGCACGAGCAGGTTTACTGAGATTGCGGAGAATGATGTGTATATCTGTGAATGCAAATGTGATGACAAAGACAAAGTCATCAAGAAGTTCGGCAAACCCTTAAAGGTCTGTGATGTGTTGTAAGAATTTCCTCGTTGAAATTTGGTGCTCTAGTTTTCATCATTAATGTGACAATTAAACAGATTTAACGTGCTGTAGCGTTCTGATGCTGTTTTATCGGAATCAGAGAATGTGATTTTGCTGTTTGCAGAGAATCTCATTGTCCGACGCAGTCTGCGAAGATGAAGTGTATTTTTTCAAGAAGCAAATTGTGCCACACAAAGTAAGAATGTTTCACATGATGTAAACATCCATGTGGTCTGTTAAAATGTATAATTATTAAATTTCACTGCATAACCTAAATAATTCTGGAACTAGTATACCATTGGGCTGTTATAGCATTTCTTTAGTGTCGTCTAGGTTTTTTAGGTCGACTCTGACAGAGTCGACCTAATAAAGCCGGTCTCAAATGTCCATTCGTCCATGTGTACGTACATACGTGCGTACGTACATACGTCCATCCACAAAAAGATTCTTAGATTTCAGTGAAATTTGGCACATAGGTAGAGGTCGATAAGTGATGCACGATGGTATGCAGTATGACCCAATCCAAGGTCCAGGTCAAGGTCACGAGCCCTTCAAAGTTGGAAATCCGGCCATTTTCAAAAGCTATCTCCTTTACCATTTAAAATGGGAGGCTGGTAACTGAACACAGATTCTTAAACTAGGGCACAATATCTAAATTTGATCTAAATTTGTATTATTCATGTTTGGCATAGTTTTTGTGTCATGTGACTGGCGTTCGCAGAAATGTCAGTTGCGAAGAGTCGACTGTCAATCCCGTATGTGACAAATTTTATATGGTTTAATCTTGCTAACACTTAGTTGATTAAAACTATCATTAATGTTGTAAAATTGTAGAATCAGTTAACTTTATTCAGTCAGTTATTACTGTCCGTTATTGTACAGGAGCTGTCTCCACTGTTACCAAAAGCTCTAGACATGAGCGTTGCTGACGAGGAGAGCATGGATTGTCCGTCTTCAGTTGATCAGAGTATGAATGATACGTGCAGCTATCAGGGCGACTCAGTCACTGAAAACACTCCAACGTCAAGCAGGAAGAAGAAGGTTATTACTCTTTACATAAATTGCACATTAAGTTGAATTTACTGGGGAAAAAATCACTTTTGTCAGTAGACTGTGATTGGCTGATTCGGAACAAATTTAATGTTTATTGCTGTCGTTGTTTTTCTACAAATATGGAGAGGATTTTAGGTAGAGGTAAACTGCTGATCAAATTTATTAGTTTTTTTGTTATTGCCACCCAATCATGTTGGTGAAAGCATTGTGTTTTTAGGCCGTCCCGTTGTCCAGTTTGTCCGTTTGTTTGTCTGTTTATCCGATCAGATATTGTTCCCACAGTATCTCATGAATAGCTTGAACAATTTTGATCAAACTAACAGGGAATATTCACTATCCCCCACTGATGGCCTGATTATATTTTGGAGGTCAGAGGTTGAGGTCGCAGCAGGCCATCAAGGTGGCAAAGGCATCCACATCAACGCTGCCCTGTCAAAGTCCATGCTTTTAGTTTGACACTGTTGTTGGGCTTAAGAAAAGAAAGGCTTCCAGCATTTCAAAAAAACTACCACACGTTTGTGTTTGTGAGACGCCGGAACATCTGCAGTTCCTTGGTCATTTAAATCACAACTGAAAATAGAAGGGCTCAGTAGAGCGCATACCTTCCCCACCGACCTTGACTTTTGACCTTGACCTTCCAAAATTTAATTACCTTGTCCCCTGTGGCCAAGGGAGTATGACTGACCAAGTTTGGTGACCATCGGACTTGAATTGGCGCCAGGAAGTTGTTCACAAATGTACTTTTATGCCTGCCTATGTACCTATATAACTACCGACATGGGCGTAAACATAACCTTCCATCACCTTCGGTGTGGGAGGTAATTATTACTAGTCGTGCACTGATTATTATCAGAACTGACCGTAAACAGCATGCTAGCATCTGTTACTGTTCTCATGCCATGTCAACCCTGCTTTCGATTCTGAGGCGGCAGATGTCATTTGTTTCATTTAGACTGCTGTGTCCATGTTGGTGAACAGTGATGACCAATGTGTCTGTAGCTGAAGGACAAGGCGGCCAATAAAGTGCGGCAGATCAGTGGCTACATCGTGTTTGCTGCCAAGTGCCGGAAAGACATTCAAGCTGAGTATCCTGGCTGTAACTTTGGAGAGATCAGCCGCATCGTTGGCAACAAGGTTTGCAACTAACACTTTGTTGACAGTTTTGCTGGATACTATCCCCGTCTCTGCTACAGCTGAATTCTAGCTATTTCTTGGTGACATGCTGAACATGACTTGAGATCGGAAAAGGATAGTGTAATTCCAGATAGTTAGTTTTTTTAGTTACAGTTGCATTGCTTGAGAGCTAAGTGGAACGATTTCCCTGCCAGCTGTTATTTCACCTTATGGTTGACAGCTGGAAAATTTGGTTGTCTTTTCACCTGAAGACACCTTTGAATTTACAGATGTTACCTACTGTGAACTTTATATGCAGAAGTTTTTTTCTAACAATTTTGTTAGTATTGAATCAAAATGTGTAAAATTGTTCTTTCACTTATCACACAATCAGCTATGTTGCAATGATTAAAATGAGTTGCCTGGTTCCACCTTTTTCCTCCGGAAGAGAACCTTTGTCAGCAAATGGCGCATGTTTGTACAGGTCAAGTGCTTTTCCTCATCCAACAAACTGTAACGAAACGCTGAAGGAATCTCAAAGCACATCTCCAAGCCGGAAAAATCACTCAGTAGCCTCAATACTTACTTGATTCACTGCCAGACTCGGAAGGAACGGACGTTGGCTGCCCCTTCACCAGCTCCGTGACACCAGTACCAAACGCTGTCCTTAAACAGAGAAGAGCTCATGGGGCTGTACTGCACGCTGATTCAATTTTTTATTCTGGCACTGTATAAATCATTTACGTATTAACTTATTTACCTACTTACTTACTTACTTCCTTACTTATTTACTTTCTTAATAATAGCCGTTCCATTTCCAGGCTGGAGTTTGTAAGAGGTGACCAAACCTGTGTTTATTTTGTGTTATATTTTGTTACAGCTGCATGTTTGCTTCTGTTGTGTTAGATTTATTTTTTTAGTACTAAGCTAAGAGATTGGCTGGCTGGGAAGAACGTCTCCACAGTGACCTATATTGTGTTGGGTGGGACGTAAAACTTTGACTCAACTAAATGCATGAAATTAGAAAGCGTTTCTGTTTATGATGTAACGTAGACTGTATGTATGGTTTGTGAACGTGTGCAGTGGAAGGCTCTGCCGAAGGAAATAAAGGATCGTTATGAAGAACGAGCTCGCTTGATAGCGATGGACAGTGCTACTAATAAGATATCTGACACGACTATATCTTTGTCGGACGCAGCGCTATTTGCCAGTGATTCACATAGCATGTCTCCTCACACATCTGCTCATTTGATGGCCTCTGGTATATTGCCAGCATTACTTTATACTCATTTTATTTTTTACTTATTATGGTTGCCTTCATCTGTGTTATGTTGGTTTCTGTAGTGGCATGAAACTCAAGATCTGTACATGTATATTATGCATGTGTAAATGATAAAAACTGGCCAGTTTACAACCAAGTGCAAGGGCGACGTAGTCATAGCTCTAAAACGGCAAATATCACTATGGTTGGACTCCACCTAGAATGTTAAGCACACCTTTTCCAGCGAAGTCATGTCAAAAATGATAACTGATTGATTGTTATCACACTGTTGTTTGACTGGCAGGATTGACGTCTTGCTGCTCCACATATAATCCTATCACAAACAGACACAGCCTCTCCCAGAGCAACTAGACTCTGTCCCAAATAAACGTTACTACTTTGGCGTGCTATAACTTCAGCATATACATCGAACAATTTTGATAATTTTTGTGAGAAACGTCGCTAAAAAGGTGGGAAGTCGAATGGCACTTTATTTTTTTACCTCACCTAACTATTGCTTCTGCACTACCTTGGGAACCAGAAAGCCACTTTAATGCTGAATGTTGCTTTGCCAACAGACACACAAAACACATTCGTATTATCACTCGGTCACAGCTGAACTACCCTTCATTCTGATATACGCCATCATAGGTCAACTCAGCCTTGCATCCCTTTGGAGTCGCTAAATTGAGTACCTGCTTTGGCTGAGGGTAAAGGCACGTAACACTGTGTGATCCCATATGGCATGTGAGTTCCCGTAGCGGTAAAGAGCTAAGTTGATGCTAACTGCTATACACTGTTTACTTTGTATTCACACAAGAATCGACCATATGCACTAAACCAAACCTTGAAAGGGAGTATAGCATGCTAGCTCCTGTTACCACAGACTCATCATTCACCAAGTCCATCATGATGCCGGTCGCTGTATCAAAAGTGGGAGTTGTTCTTTGTCGAGTCTGAAGTTAAAGTCAATGGACTTTATTGTATGTATTGGTGGGATATTTTAATATCTCAGCAAATGTTAACTGTTATCAAACACGTTGTTGAGTACAGTATCGTTTGCCTATCAGCAACACAGCTCATGCATGCACCAGCACATGGTGCATGCAACACTTCAACAGCTGCTGTGCAAAACTCACAACTTCATTTCTCCTGAGCTATGACCCTAGCAGGCCAGAGCTGAACTCAATTACATGATTTAGGAAGTCTACAGCAGTGTGAATATGAGTCGCAAGTCAACAAAATTGAAGAAATCAAACAGCGACTGGTCGAACTCTGAAAAAGCAGTAATGCAATATTTGAGTGAAAAGATGCGATTTTCATGTTTCCGTGTTTTGCCAGGTAATGCAGAAGCATTACTTACACAAAGAGGGAAAAATATAAATAATAGTTTGACTGCCTGCTGTTTCAGTAAGATTCTTGCCAAAAATTATCACAATCGGTTATTGTATGTCAAAGTTGTAGCAAGCCAAAGTAGTGACGTTTTTGGGGACGTGGTGTAGTAGAATTACTGTAAAACACCCATATTTCGTGTGCATAAAACTTTTTGCGATTTGAGTAGAATCACAAAATAGAATACACGCCAATTTCTGAAATTTGCCATTCGCCATAAGTTAACTAGAATATACACCAAATTAAGATGCAGCGAATTTTCTACATAAGAACATTGCAAGATTACGCTGCAGCGAAAATAATAGTGTTTTACAGTAGGCCCATTGAAGAAAAACTGATCCCGACCGAGTGTTCAACTTAGAAGCATTTTCGTCGTAAATACTATTATCTCACTAAAAATCAGCAAACTCCTTCAACACTCAGCTTGCACAAGTATTGTAGACATCTGCAAAAGTGTAAATTTATGTGATGAATTATAAACCAATAAGTCTAAAGGTGCACTGTATAAACTAAATTGTGTTAAAAGTGCCGTTAAACCAACCATACAAAAACTAAAATAGTAGTAGTAGTAGTAGTAGTATGTTGTATGGATAATTTTTATGAAATTTGTACTTTTGAAGGTCGAAAATTCAGTTTGTTATCTTGCAATCTACTTTATAATTTTGTTGCAATTATATGATACATTTTGCTGATTAAATTTGCTAAATATTTGCTTTGATTACTTTAGTCAATTCTTAATAACTTTTTTGCTTGAATTTTTCCAAATAGTCATCATTTTTTTCTGACACTAATCACTTTAATTACGTCCCAACGACCAAACAACCTCGTACTGCTGTTGCTTTCTGCTGATCAAGCTTACTTTTCTGGAATTAATCCTGATTGTGTCGCATCTCACAAAGACTTTTCCCAGAGGAACCTTCGAGAAGGCCAAATGTCGTCCCGTTAGCTTTAGAGAACTGCAGCATTATTAATCATAGTAGCCCAGCGTTCTCACTATAAGCGTAATGTCTTTTATGGTCGTTAGTTTGTGTGCAGTGTTCTGCAGTAAACTGGCTATTGGTCGCCGAGTCAAAAACTTGCCACTGTTCTGTTGCCTGTAACTTCGCCAGATGCTGACTGATTTTCGGAGTTCTTTTGCCATGAGACTTGGCTGAAAATCTGTACTAAAGTGATCGCTAAATATTCCACCAAACCTTAAACGTGTCGACACACTACTTTGTGAAATAGGTGAAATATTTGGTGCCAGTTTGACTAGCAGTGTTTAGTAGCCCGGTTGTTTGTGCAAACCTGTCCATGTACCTGCATGCGTAGCCGTGTGCATGTCCGTGAGAGTTTGTATTGTTGTGAATGATGCAGTGTGATTTAAGTCGTGGATATTTTTTTAGTTTCTGTTAAGTTATCAGTCTAAATTTTCAGTTTCAGTTTTTCATTTTTTTTCATTATTGTTATCGCTAACAGAATTAAATTCTCTTCATTAACGGAATGAATCACTTTCTGTGGCCGTTAACTTAAATCACACTAGCTATGGTCTGCGTAATAGCTGGTATAATGCAAACGAACGGTACCACCCGAGCAGTTCAGCCGAAAACTGAAAATTTTGTGACGTACGCCTACATATACTGTATATGCGTAGGCGTGCATCCATCTACGTCTTGTACATGGCGTCTCGTCATACAATGTCGACGACGGTTGTACAACAAAAACTCGATATTATTTATTCAGTTTCAGTTGTTAATTTTTCTCTTTCCGTTTCGTTCTCGTTTTTTTTCAGTTTTTTTCCGTTATCGTTATCGTTCATAGAATTCAGTTCTATCTTTTAACGGAATGAATCCGTTTCCGTTACCGTTAGCTTAAATCACACTGGAGTGATGCAGTTGAATGTTAGTGCGTGCCGTGTCTGCTGCTGTGTTGTATTAGGTCCAAATGGTATGCCAGCAATGTTCTCTCCTCAGCACTGCATGCCACCCATGTATGCACTCAGTTCCCCATACCAGGCTGTCGGGTCCGGCTTTCCCCCAACACCATATAACCCACAGGCTGTCTGCTTTCCAAACGGTTTCCAAGGTATGTCGGTGAGATAGATGCTATGTGTGATTGCCATGCCATTGAAGTTACTTTTTGTTATTTAGATATGTGAATGAAAGTTTAAAACACTTGTGCACGATTGCGTAAATTTTAATTTTTGCCAAAGAATTTGCTTCACTGATTGGCTTGTAAAACTTCTTATATGGCCTTTACTTGGCTTTACCTATAGGACTATCAGTCTCTCTAGCTACCAGAGTTTATTATCCAGCAGGCTTTACTAACACGTTAGTAATAGTCAGTTCGTACACTGCTAGTTCGCTATTGTTCAGTCGTTCTTAGTCGTTTTGCATGCTTATTGCAAGCATGTTGTGACAAGTATTGCTGTTTTGTTCTCGTTATAATTTCCAGACAAATGAGTTAGATGCTATTGATGTATTTCTTAGTTGTTCAATAGTCCTGCTGATCCAGCAGTAAAGTGTTGTGGACTAACTTTACATTTTTACTCTCAGCATTTGTAATGTGCCCGTTTGCTTTTTTTATGATTTTACATAGAGCATTGTTTATGTTTCCACTTAATGTTACACGATACTATGCAGTATATTTATGTGTGCTGAAAAGCTGCTGAGATGGCCAGCGTAATCTAGCGCATGGCACAGAAACGAAAAAATAAGGAAAAACTAAAAACAAAAACCGAGTAGCTCAGATGAAACTGTCTGGGCAATAGTCCGTGCAGGCAGTCCGGGAGGAAGAAATGAAACTACGAGGAGTAGGATTTGTGAAACTGGTAGGTTTTAAGTCGGGAGTGAAAGAGAGAGGGAGTTATCGATGAGCAGAGTGGTGAAACAGAAGAGGAAGAAGTGATGGGTGAAGGAATAGGTGAGTAGAAAATGGAGGAACTGGTACCAGAATGAGGTTGACGAAGAGACAAAGGGAGTTGATTCCAAACACAAGGTGAAGCATAACGAAAGGAGTGATCAGTTTTTTTAGAGAGGATGATGAAGGTGGCCGAGCAACAGTAACGACAGATAAGGAGCGAGTACTGCGAGGACGTTTAACAGAGATGAGGTTATGGAGGTTGGGTAAATGTGAAAACATGGTAGGTAAGTGAGAGGAGCTTGTATTCATTGTGTTCAGTGATTCTGAGCCGGTGAAGAGAGCGTAGGATGGGAGTGATATGACAGGATTTACGACTTAATGCATTTTCTCACCTTAATGTGTTTTTGTCAGAAGCATGCAGGCAGTAACCTTTGCTCCAACAAAATCCTCCCAAAAATTTTCAGCTGAGGGTGCTGGCTGACACAGATTGACCTGCGTGATGGCCGTAAAACGGTTGTCTGTTGTTGTTGTTGTTGTCGTTGGTGTTTTTGTTGTAATGTGCTTTGTCACATTTTAATAAAGATTACTGATTACTACTCATATTCTTACAGCCTTACGCTGTCTGATAATGCTGACTTTCAAGCATGAACAGCAAATCTGTAGCTTCCATTTCGGCATTATATAAATTGTTCGTTTATGTATTTACTTAACTTCCTTTTCCCTTTCTTCATTCTTTACTTTTTTTTCCTTACGCTTACTTTCTTACTTATTATCTTCCTTGTTTACTTCCTGAGAACAGACCCGTTCCGTTTCCAGGTCATAGGAGGCGACCAAACCTGGCTTTAGTTTTTTGGGTTCATTTTATGTTGTAGTATATTTTGTTATGGATGCATGTTTGCTTTTGTGTTTGTTTCAGTTTTTCAGTACTAAGCCAAAAGATTGACTAGGAAGAACGTCTCCGAAATGACCTATTTTGTGTCTGGCATAAAACCTTAACTCAATCAATCAGCTCTAGCTTCCAGTTTTTGTGTGCACGGCTGTGTCGTTTTAAAAATTGTCAGTGAATTGTATTCTGTTTGCAGCGTGACTGGTAATTGTGTACTTGTAGCCGGGCAGCAGCATCTAGCAGGCAAGCCGCCTGCACCTCCGTTGTTTGTGACCGTCCCGCCTCGCACACAGAAAGTCGTACACTCAGAGACGTACCTGAGGTGTGTGATTGCATGTGTGCTAAGTATGTATGTATGTGGTGGTACAGAGCTGGGTCATTGGCCTTTGTTAGTCAAAACGGTGCCGGATATTTTACAAGCTAGTGTAGCAACGGTGGCGCGGTGGCACAGTGGGTAGAGGGTTGGACTTGCGATCAACAGGTTGTGGATTCACATCCTACTCGGGCAAAAGCTGCGTAACAACTTTGGGCAAGTTGTTCACACCTATGTGCTTCTGTCACCAAGCAGTATAACTTAGTACCGGCCAAGGGGTGGTGATGCTCTGCAGCTGGGAAGGTAACTGCAGGCCTGGCGGAAGGTAGTGGCAGTCTGCCACCAGGTGGATGACTTATAGTCACCTGTACACTGGGATCAACTCCGGGTCCAATGCTCGGTAACGAGTATGGGAAGCCTTTACCTTTACCACATTTAAAATGTGTTGGGGTCTTTAGTGATGATTTTCATGTTTTCACCACCCAACAGTGTTGGCAAAGGCATTATGTTTTGGGCTGTCCCTCTGACGCATTCATTCCTTCGTCCATTCGTTTGTCTGTTCATCCGGACAGATATTGTTGCCATGATATCTCATGAATGCTTTGAAAAATTTCGATAAAACTGACAGGAACAGCCACTAGCCTCTACTGATGACCTGCTTACATTCTGGAGGTCAAAGATCAAGGTCACAGCAGGCTGTCGAGGTGGCGAAGGCGTCCACATTGATGGTCAAAGTTCCATCTGTTTATTGCAAAGTTATTGTTGAGCTGATGGTGAAAACCCGTCAGCATTTTGGCATAGTTGCATGCAGCAGCATTGTAGCAACGTTTTGGACTCAAGAGTGGTCACTGTAGTTCTGTCACGTTTAATTGTTAGCACTTTTTGTCATGTCTCCTGTTTGTTTTGTTTCATCTGTTAAGTAATCTGCTAGAAACACACTGCTTACTGCTATAAAAGTTCATTGTCAAAGAAGATGGCGTGTGATAAGGGAGGCCAGAATTCAAATCTGTATAGATACAACGTTACTCTGCGTCAGTTTCCAACGTCGACCATTGCTTACTGAAACAGTATTGTTGTGTAAGCATTGATGAGCTTAAGAAATGGTGCAGTTTTTGTCTCAAAACACGCCAGATTTCATCTATCATTGATATGGCTGCCCAGTTCCCCGGATCTCAATTCAGTCAACTATGAAGTCTACGGAGTGCTCCAGCAATGCCTGTACCGCACCAGGATACGTGACGTCGATCATTTGAAGTCGAAGAATGACATCACTTTAGTCAGGACGTCATCGACTGAGCAGTGAGACAGTGGCGCGTTAGACTGCTTGCTTGTGTCCATGAAAACGGCGGCCATTTTGAGTACAAATGAGTACGATGAAGGCTTGACTGTCGAACTTATTTGCTTGTTATTTGTGGTGGTGGCGTGGCGTAGTGGTAGCATCGTTGGTCTAGATCAATGAGGTTAACCTATGCTGAGCCCGGTTAGTACTGGGATGGGTGACTGTGTCCGGGTTCGACTCCCGGAGACGGCACTTTATTTCGGTATGTAACCAACCATCCAGGTCGACTCAGCCTTCTACCCTCCGTGGGACGGTAAAATGAGTACCAGCCAAAGGGCGGTGATGCTCTGCGGCTGGAGAGTAAAAGCAGGCATGGTGTAATTTGCAGGTAAAACTGTGTGATCCATGTCTGAGCGCATTAGAGGCGCTTTGCATAATGCGCTATACAAATATACATCTACTTTACTTTTACTTTACTTGTTCAACTGTTTCAGTAAGCAGTGTTTCGAGATAAACACTGCATCGTCTCTCGATCTCGTCATTGTTTACACAACTGTTTTAAACTTTTAGTAAGCAATGGACGTTCACGTGTTGTAAACTGACGTTTTCAAGTTCAACTTTTAAACTTTTGTGTCTCGTCAACTAGGCGGTGTATTTTGTTTAAACTTTTACAGTTCACGTTCAGTAAATTGTAATCAGTGTAGTTAAAACGATATATGTTTCTGTTGAGTTACGTTGTATTTATGAAGATTTGAATTTCGGCCTGGAGACAATCAAACTGTGTTGCAATTGAAATTGGGACACAGTGTATATTTGCCAGTAGGCTAAAATCCTGTACAGTATGTCTCAAAAAATACACTTGAGTTTTGATTGTAACTTCGGCAAATGTAGACCAATTTTCAAAATTCGTTCACTGTCAGATTCCTGAGGAAATTTTATGCACACAAGTCCTAAATATTTACCACCTTACCTTATGTGAGTTTCTACACAACCTTGTGAAATTTGAAAATCACAATTGCTGCCAATTTCAATGGCATATTGCACTTGAAACCTCAGAATTCATCTTGCAAGAAATGAGGCCGCCTTAATAGCTCAGGTCTGAATCCTCTGACTATAAAATCTGGAAAACAATGCAGCAGTGCTCAAAAGAGGATCCGTGATGTCAGCGAACTGAAGTAGTGGATGATTGATGTGTAACATGGGCTGCTGCTGACAGTCATTGATGAAGCTCGTACCAGTGAATAGCGTAAACGTGTTCAAGGTTGTGCTTGTACCATAGATGGACATTTTCATCACTTGCTTTAACTTTCAGACAATTTATTAGGTAGATAGACTGCAGTAGGTGTTAGTTACAAACACTACTGTCGCCTTCTGATAATGATGAAGTCGTTTGTTGCATAGACTTCACGGAGTTTGTCATCAAATTATATTTTCAACGTTCTTGCATTATCTGCATTTTGTGCTCCATATACTGCATAAAATTAAGTAAATTATCAACGTGATATTTTTTAGCATTTGTCATATAACTGCTGTTAAGTTTTCTTAAGTTTCATGTAAAACCAATTAATTATGATGGTAATGGTAATGGTAAAAGTAGATTTGTATAGCGCATTGTCACAAAGTCTTTAATGCGCTGATGGTATGAGTGAAAGTACAGCTGTAATTTTCGATTTTTGAATTTTGAAAGGCTGTGCAGTAGTACAGTTAAGGTGAGATGGAAGACCCTGTAATAATTGCATAGATAGTTTCCTGGGGAATCTGACAGTGAAAGAATTTTGAAAATCGGTATACATTTGCAGAAGTTATGATCAAAAGTCAAGTGTATGATCAAAAGTCGATTGTTTTTTTTTTGAGACACGGTGTATATGCTATCTGCCAGTGTATAAAGTACCAGTAACCACTGCACAGGCAAGATGTACCCTGCTGAACTGAACTGTCAATTGCACAAATTACCATGTAGTTGCGTGACTGTTCGTTAAACGTTTTTGTCGTAGTCTTTAAATTTTGACTAGTGGCACAATGTACATGCCAACTTTTGAAGATCTGCCAGAAACCCACTTTACGGCGTTTATTTTAATGCTTGCAATAATCTTTTTCATGTGTCTGTAATGTCTTTCCCATGCAAAGACGTCTCGCTATTGTATGTCGACAACAGTCTGCTTGATATTTAGTGAATTGTTTGTTGGATGGAGGTACCTTGAGAGCCTGACGTCTGGAAGTCGAAGTGTCGGTGGCTGGGAGAAGAGTCTGTATGCGAAGCCACCGGACGACCTGTCTGCTACGCCGGTGTCTGACAAACTTCCCGTTCACTGGCTAGCTGACGGTAACCACGAGAACGCCGTCAGTGCATTGTGGGCACTGCGTGATCACATGCTGAAAGATGCAATTGAAATCTCGCAAACATTGGACTCAGCACATATCTAGCAGCCGTCAAGTCTGCCATTAGATGCAGTGCGAAATAATCAAAAAGTGTTCGCTCATTCAAGCCATTGTTTGTGCCTGATTTCAGCCGACTAATAATATTACATATTTGTCAGTATTCTATGACTCTATGTCAAGTGTCAAACAATTTGCATGGTCATCGGACAAAGGACAGTTGCTTGAGAAATGAGTGCTACAAAATGACTGCCTAATGCTACTGCGTGGGCCAGTCGCGTGCATGCATACTGTGCATCCTGTTGTCTGTTATCGTGAGCAGTGGTTGATTGGCAGTGGTGCACTGCAGTACCATTCATCTGCCAGTTGTGAGATTGCACATCTCTGCTGGTAGCTGGCATAAACCTGACTGTGTCGTTGGTTAGTGTCAATGTTCTGTCGCTAACTGGTAACAAACAACTGTTTTCACGACCATTTTCGATATGGACCCAGATGTCCCCTCAGTTTTCTTCACTTGTTCCAGTCTCCTTTTCCTCCAGTAGACAACATCTGAGCTCTCCCGACAATTTGTAGGGAAAAAATCAGAACTATTCTGTGCTGTATTATGTATGACAGTTGTGTACAGTGATATGCACACACATGTGAACAGTTATTAAATTTACATATTGGTTTAGGTTTACATTTCGTTTTTATGTTTGTTTAGGTTTGCCATTTATGTATTTTTCTGTTAGCTTAGATCAGTTTATTCCTGTGTTGCTTGCATGCTTGCTTTTGTTGTGTTGGGTTTAGTTTCTTCAATACCAGATTGGCTGGAAAGAACATCTCTAAAACTAAATGACTGTATTATGTGGAATGCCCACAATACATTATTCGGCTCGAAGCGCTCGGCTATCTGTGCACAAGCTGTTACTTCCTACATTTGACAGTGCCTAGTGTCACGTGCCTGCGACTGAGTGATGTCAGCATTATCTGCTGTGTTACTCATTTACAGTTTCCAATTCAGGCCTGCTTTTCTTCCACGTCGGTCAGCCAGGTGGCACAGCGGCATACTTGGTTTAGCCAATATCGGACATCGTATGGCGCCTAAAATTTGGGGAGGTTTCTTGCACGGAGCGTACAGGCCAGCTGAATGACTTTGAATTGATTCCAACGGCAAAGATGGAAAATAGACATCCCATAGAGGTACATTTGATAGTGAATTTCCGGCAGTCTATAATCATTGCAGAGTTATGACAGCCTGAAGTTGCAAGACGTTAAAACTTATCGATACATTTTTGCATTTTTTGGGGAAAACGACTCCTGACGGTAAAATTTTCAAAATTCTGTTCCAAAAGTTTTCATCACCTCACCGATCGACTTTGTGTTCAAATTTCGTGAAATTGGCCGATGGGAAATCGGTGAAATCGTGCATTGCTTATCTGACAAACAACAATTTCGCTTGGCTGTACAGCTGTCGTTTCTGGGCAGATCGTGCCCAGAATTTGCTAGGGCCAGTGCCAACAATGTACTCAGAGTGCTCCAGATTTCATCCAAATCGGTTCACGTTCGGCGGAGTTTTTTTATAGCTGAACGCGTGAACACCGCCAAAATGTGTCATAAAGTGAATCCAGCTGAAGCCTATCTTTAAGCCGAATAATGACCTATTCTGTGTCAATAGGAACGTAATACCGTAACTCAGTCAATCAGCCACTTGTTCCAGTTAAGTGGAGATAAGTGACACAGGTTTTTACAGGCCGGATGCCGTTCCTGTCACCCAACTAACAGTGTCAGTGTAACTGACCCCAACCATGTAAAATAACCCACTGGTTCCCAATTCTCTCTTGACCTACTGTCAGAGCCCTTCATTTATGCCAGCTGTCTGTCGCCAGTACAGTAATAACGAATGGAAATTGACGGTATGAGTTCAGCTGTAACAGACACTTAAATTACCGGTTATGTGTGTGGTTTGCCTCTAGCTACGTGGCATCATGGTGTTGCCATGTCTGTAGCTAGTGCTCTAGCAGAGACATGTTTTTAGTAGCTGCTATGATATATACACTACACTTGCCTACCAACTGCTAGCGAAACTAAAAGAAACGGTGTGGACATTATCTATCATATCCATGGTAACAATTACTGTTTCCATCGCTTGTGTTCTGAACTATTAGTAAAGATAAACATTTAGTAACATAAACGCTGTTACAATTACGATGTAGAACGCGATCTTGCAAATCCGTCTAAATCTATGCTACAGAAATACAAATGCAAAACGAAAACAGGCGCCCACTTCAACGATAGCCAGTAAAGTGTAGCCAGCTTTTTCTAGACTGTTTGTCTATGAAGTTTTCTATAGGAAGATAGCATAGAAGTCTAGAGAAATGCTTTTCCTGCGGTAGGAAATCCTAGCAGCTACTAAAAATACGCGTCTCTGTTGTGCACGTCTGACTCAGTGAATTGACAAACGGATGTAGCTAACCAACACCAGCGTTGTACAGTCTAAACAGCATAGTAGATGGCAGTTTGTATTATAGTTGATGTTGTCTACTGTTGTGTGTTCTTTTGTTGTACAACAGAATAGAGAAGAAAGGTAAATTGGCTTGTAGGGAAACAGTTTACACTAACTCCGTTTTGTGCACAAGCTGCCTGAAGTGGGTCTATAAGCGTTCTAGTATGATGAAAGGAAGTTTGTTTTAGGCAAGTCAGTCGTCCTTAAGTGCTGCATAGCTGCTACATAGGCGTTAGATAACAATAAATGTAAAAAAACTGCAGTTTATACACACTGTTAACGGCGACGGATCGAAAACCGCAAAAATCATAAAAAGGCAATGTTAACCACACTAACATAGCCTGAATGTTAATG
>Ga0209363_1000279_pt1 | contig 18547 bp, 12 predicted proteins | sample WorMetexBAHAMAS3_FD_187385 | JGI IMG/M metagenome (GOLD analysis project Ga0209363, IMG submission 187385) | Marine gutless worms symbiont microbial communities from Max Planck institute for Marine Microbiology, Germany - Inanidrilus exumae... | ecosystem: Host-associated > Annelida > Digestive... | reverse complement strand
AACCATAACGCCGCCAAAAGGACGTCCTTGCAAAATGCCCGATTCCACCGAAGTACGCATAGCTGAGGAACCAAAGCACATGTATTGAGGGAATTCTTCATGAAATTTTGACAAATTAGCAGGTGTAAGCCAATGCTCTTGTAACATTTTACCGTCCCACGTAGGGTAGAAGGCTGAGTCTAACTAGGACCGTCATGTACCTGGCATGTTTTTCTTAATTAAACAGTTGTTCGATTCTAAATAAACCGCGACAGTCTTTGACGACATTGATGATAGCACTTCTGAACAATTTCACAAACACACAAGCCACACAGCAGCAATCTTGATAACCGCATTCATGAGATCGATCGATAGTTGAACAATAACTGTAACTGATTTCTATTGAACTACATTAAACAAGCAGTCAAAGAATTTTGACAAAAGGCCGCATCGCAGGGGAATTTTTCATGGGGACAATGTAATGTGACACCCACCTTTTGGAGCATTGCAGCCGGCCACCCACAGTCCCGCTGTTGCCGTTACTAATTTTTTGTTGCGTAAATCGGCGCAGCACTGACTTCCAGTACTTTTCAATGGTCCGGACAAACCCCAAATTGCCTCTTTATGTGGGAATCACGACCCCCATCTAATATATGGTTTCTACGGCCCACCCGAGTCTTCCCTTCAATCGGCATTTCGATCGATTGAGCCGTTTTTGCAGGGATTACAAACGTGACCGACACACACACACACACACACACACACACACACAGAGACCACACTACTCCGTCTTTAGCAATAGGCGGCCTGTTATGCACTGTATGAGTGTATGCGATGCGGTCTAAAATCAAGAATCAGCAAACGAAAATAGCACTGCACTACAGACAGAGGATGTATATAGTCTGCAGCGACACAGTCATGACTTGACTGACGGCTGCTACAGTCACAGATAGTTGCTCACCAAATCTACTCTTTGCGCTGCGACGACGGCGCATCTTTTGAAGTGATACGTAGTGTTTGAATTTGTCCGATGCTGTGGAAACCGCGAAGCCTCTGTAGCCGCTTGTCCAAGCAAGCGGCAACCGATTGTTTACTGCACCAAATGGCGCACAATCACTATTATCACTTCCCCTGTTGGCGCTTGCAGTTGACAACGATTTTTTTCCGCGCGACGCTATGCTAGCGCGGTATATGCTGTCGTCATGTGTCCATCTGTCCGTCCGTCCGTCACACGCCGGTATTGTACCAAAACGGCTAAATATCAGATCACGCAAACAACGCCAAAAATCTCGGAAAAATTCCGACTTGGTCACCCCTAGCGGTGGCGCCAAATACAGGTGTAGTAAGTCAAAACGGCGATTTTCGACGAATATCTCGCTATATGATCTCAGAAACGGTGCAAGATAGGGACATAGTTACTATGGAACGCTAACAGGAACTCCTATGTCCTCTATCGATTGGTGCTATTTCCGGTGACCTTGAGTGACCCTAACTATCTCAAACCAGCCCGTTTTTGATTTGTATCGCCTTTCATGTTATCTTCGTCGCGAGTGGAGTTAGAGACTTCAAATTTAGTATATAGGTTGACGGTAGCAAGTGCTAGCCCATGGATGGCAAACCCTCCCTGAAAGGGGCGTGGTTAGGTCAAGTGAACCGTTTACATTTTTTGGTGGGCACCAACCATATCTCTGGAATGGCCGACCGTCTCAGGCGCTGTCAACTTAGTTCGCCGGTGAGTGTCATAGCCTTCTGATGGTCGTCGGACAACTGTTGATCACATCCATCGTCGAGATCTGTATTCAGCAGCTAGGCCGAGTAGAAGAAATGTTTTAATTACCATATGATGCTATACGGAATATTTAGCATGCGCTGAGCCTTTGCATCGCGCGGGTCTGTCAGCGGCAGCGGAGACACTTCTTTGTTCAGTTATGTAGGTCTGGTTGTCGCAAGTCCCTAGATGTTTCTTTTGATAATCGTTATTCACCAGCGAGTAGGCCTAGTACACAAGTTAAACACAGTAAACAAAAGTAATTAAACATTAATTAGCGAATAATAAGTTAACTGTCGGTAAATGTACACAAATGTAACGATGCCACATTAAGTAGTCACTATAGAACAGTTACTCAAATTTTGCAGCTCTACTGACAAACGTAACACCAGGTAATTCAAAATTGAAAAACTGCTGACATTGTGTGACGATATCCGTCCATATTGTTAGACAGAAATTGCGAATACAACGCTGCACCTATAAATAGCGTGCGCCTGGCGCACCTGCGTGACGTCATAGCAGGCAGGCTATTGCGCACCTGGGCGCCAGGTAAGTATTCTAGTCGGCCCATGCATGTCAACATTGCTGTACTCTATCTACGTACTCTGTATGTGCATAGTCGCCATCGCTTAGCTGCCGGTGTTTCACACTGCATTATAACGAATTCAGATGACGCCGATTAACTATGAGAGATAAGATAACATATAATAAGTACACACGTAGATCGAATATAAATCGAAAATTTTGCCCTTCTGTTACAGCATCTTATCCAGACTTACAAATTAAGTCGTAAACTTACTAAATGGCTAATCAGTCTTAATTAATGCTTAATTATTTGCTTATTTGAAGTGCAAATAAAGCGACATCGGACTGTGAGATGATTGTTGCGGTGGCATTTGTCATACATTGTTCAAAAATATCTGCGTCGGCTTAGATTCTATGTAACGTCAATGTAATCGGCTAGACAAAGAAATAATAGCCTAATAATGTAAGTATTAAAGCTGCGACTGTGGGCTTTTAAAGAGCTTTTTAATATTAGAAAATAATGTTGGAAAAGTGAAATGAACACCTTAATTTTGTTTTTAAAAAAATTTTTGCGTCTAGGCTTGCGTACATAGCCGACGGCTTACATATTGTACACCAGGCTTGCCTTGACTTTGATACGGCTGGTAGCAACACGCATACAGGCGTGCATGCTTCTGTTGGGCATCCCGGCTAGTAGCCGCGTAGGCGCCGTGCAAACGTCTACTGCAGAGCGTTGAGGTGTATGATGTTAATACAGGTGTGCAAATAGCACTGTGAGGACGCAGAAACCATGGCAACTGCGGCCGTATCTGCTAGTGATGATGAAGGTAAGATCCGCCGATGATGAATGAATGATAACAACATCATGGCGCTTGTTCATGCCTGTTGTTCATTCACTCTTTCGACTCCGTTACGGTTCTTGGTTGTCGACTATTTACTGCCTTCGATAATAGGCATTTCGTCGAACCATTAGCTACTCCTCAGCACTGTAACGCATGATGCCCTGTATAATGGCTCCATGTACCGTATCGTGAACGAGATGTGACAGTTAGATTGGTTGATAGCTTTAGTAGTCGTTCCGTAGCTTAGTTCTGGCCGATCATTCATGATGTTTTGTGCATGCCTATAGAGTAGACCAACTCAGCCTGTAACGCTCCAACAAGGAACAATTATAGAGCAATTATTATGCCGCGTCGCAGGATTGATGTGGTTCGATTGATTGATTGATTGATTGATTGACCGATTGACTGACTGGTGCAGAGATTGTGATGACGCCATTGCGGACGAAGCAAGAACAACGTCGCATCATCCGAGTGGAACGCGTGAGCTCCGACAAACTCAACTCCGACCGAGTACACTACGCGGCAGGCGGCACTTACCTCGGAATCATTATCAACAAGGCTGTCAACGGTAACCTATACCTGCAGACTAGCCAACATTGCTTTCACCATCTGACAGTGTCGGCGAAAGCATTGCGTATTCGGGCTGTCCGTCCGTCTGTTCGGTCAGTCGTCCGGACAGATCTTGTTACCACGATATCTCATGAACGGCTTGAGCAATCTCTGATGAAACGTTAAACAGGGAATATTCACAAGCCGCTACTGATGACCTGGTTAGGCCTAGATTCTGGAGGTCAAAGGTCAAGGTCACAGCAAGCCTTCGCGGTGGAGTAGGCATTAACGTTGACGCTAGTCGAAGTTTATCTTCTAGTATGTGTTGCATGTACGTGTCACATAAAGTTACCTGCGACGCTGTGCAAAATATTTTTGTCAAAAGTACCTTGAAGATACGAGGCATTAGACAGAGCGTCAAAAAGTTCATGAAGGTTAAAGATAGGAATAGTTTGGCTAAGATAATTTTTGAAGACACATTATAGAGGATACTTCACGGGGACACAGTTTGTTACACTCAGCGGCACATTCAGTGTAAAAGCAGACCGGGCGGACGCCCCACTCTTTGTATAGAGACCAATCGGCCACCTGGGGATAAAATTTACAATATACAAACACTGAGGGCAACGTTGCAATCATCACCTAAACAAAACTAAACAAAAACTGGGTGCTCTTCCCCGCGCCCTCGTTTTACTAGGAGCTTTACGTCTAACCTGCCCCCTACAAGGAATCCGCCTCTCAATCCCGTTGGGTGTTGACCCCAAAACCCTTCATCCGCTCTCCCCTTCTCACAGTACTTGATACGCCACTGGTGTGGTTAATCGGTTGTACAGCTCTGTCGTGGGAATGTGCGCGTATACACGTTTAAACGTCTACACGGTAACTATCGTGTAAACGGTTATAAAATTAAACGATTATTATAAACAAATATAGCAGCAGTGACGAAATTCGGTGATAAGGGGTTAAGAATTAACAAAAGCAGTCAACAGCACGCAGTGATATTTTTGCGACGTAATGTAAAAAAATAAGCGACATTCGTATGAATGAACTTCACTGAAGGCTGACGAGCTGACGTCATAGCCGTTACTTACTACAGTGATGTTGTTTACGTGACTGAAAACCAGCTGCGTTTTGTTACTGGCCGCCATATTGCGTGTAAACGTTTAGTAAATGGTTACAGGTTACGCGAACACGTTTACTAAATTAAACGATAGGCACATCCCTGTTGTGTCATGTCGTGTGCAGTGAAACCCAAGAAGTCTTCGCCCCACACGCTGCGTCGCTTTACCGCGCACGTGACCACTGGCGATGACGTCATCGTCAAGGTAAACAGACCTCACCTGTATAGTTAGCCTTCGCTCGCTCGAGACGGCGTTTTAGTCGCGTGTTCAAGTCCATGCACTTATAGACGATAATCTCGCGCTGCTCTGCTGGTCTCACAGCCTGCTGCGTTCACCGGTGCAAAATGAAACAGATCGGCTACCCGGTGATTATGAACTACAGGGTGGGCCAAAAAAGTGATACATCTCGTGCATTACATTACATTGTACGAGAGGTATCACTTTTTTGGCCCACCCTGTAGTACGGCCAGTGTATTCCGACACCACTAGGTCTAATCTAACAACAACAGTCGTCCACAACAGTCATTTTGACAGCTTTTATCCAGGACAACCAGAGTGTCCCGGTACCAGAAAAAAACATTCACTCAATCACGACCTATCTTTATTGGTATTATACAAAACACCTGTAATTAATTTCCTTCATTTAATACAGTCTACAGTAGGCCCTATCGTCGTTGTTTCTTAATCGTCGGGTCGGACAGTTATTTTCAACACTGGCATTATAACAACATACTATAACAATATGATCAGTTAATGTCGCAGCTGTTTTGGATTTGCCCTACCAAATCTTCTGATATAGACGATGCACAAAATTTCTATACACTGTTGATGTAAGTTGTTCACAGTTTTCATATATTATGTTACATTACGTGACTTGTTGCTGTTAGACTTGCTCATAAACTATTAGGTAACATTTACAGGTGTATTAAAACGAATTCAAGGTCACTCAAGGTCGTTGGAAATAGCACCATTCGCTGGAGATCATACGAGTTCCTATTACCTTTCCATGATACTATAGTCCTTATCTTGACCGTTTCTGAGATATAGCGCCCGGAAGGGACAAATTCTTTCGCAGCATAACGCAGCTACACTTTTAACATGTGATCTGATGTCTCTAATGACGAATTTATTAGAACTTTGCCGCTGAGTGTCATGGAAAACAAATTTTGAAAATGATGATCAATTTTCAAAATCGATCAGCAGTTGGTGAAGTTACAGGCAAGTGATTTATTCATGACTTTTATCTCAATCGATCAATCAATCGATCAATCGATCAATCAATCAAGACTTTAATGCAGGTTGACAATCCGCAACGAGACAGGATCAACTGTTCAATTTTTGCGCCACCCTATTTCAAAGTTTTTTTGCAATTTTTCCGTGTACTCATTTACTATGTTTATTTCTACCGTCGAATGCTGAATAAGGATTATTTAAAATGCATGTTGTACAGGAGGTTCGTGAAATACGATTCTGGTTCAAGTCGTCAGTGGCTGAAGAGAGAAGGAACGAACTAACGGAGGATTTCTTCAAGGATTTACTCAGTCCCACGGATTTTCCAACAGGTTTTCCATCAGTTCGTCGGTCGAGGAATAACAACATCGTAGTCATCATTATCATCAACTGTATTGTCGTCAGTAATATCAACAATCAATAGTTTCTGTTTGCCCGGGAGAGCCAAATGTCCCGGTGTACATAGGTTGACGGAGACGTAATTTCTTCATTCCTAGCTATGCCAGGTATTCTGGCCGCTGTGACGTAGGACATTTTCCAGCACTTCCAGTCAGATCGCCGATCTGGCGCTAGCTCTTGAACCGACTGATTAAATTTATTTAGATGACGTGACTATAATCTTCACCAGTTAACTTCGCAAAGTACGACATCCAGCCCCACAACATGTAGATCGTATCGTGGCCATAGATTACTGCAGTGACGTCACTTCACCCTATCTGTAACTACGCCACAGAAAAATCTCCCTCATGAAGGAATGTCACGAGTAAAAATCTACCCACGGCGGATATTTCATGGGTGAGACTTTTTAATGCGACAGATTACCGGCGTTTTCCTTGCAAATGCATGCGGACACTTTGCAATGGTGGGAGCGAATGTTTAATTGGATAGAACATATCTCGATGGCTTGGGGTGACTTTTTCATGGCTGAGACTTCTTAATTCTCCAGATAAATTCTCGTCCGGTAGCATTTTTATGTGTTTATGTGGTGTGATAGACTATACGTCGTTCGTAAAGAGAGTGATTCGTCTCGTGCAGACCTATCTCTCGGTCAAGAACGTCGAACTCGAGATGCGGCCATTCACTGACGACGACGAAACGCTGGATGCGCGTGGACAGCCTCTCGTAGCATCCTCATCCACTACAACAAGATCACCACCATCAGCAGCCGCCAACGTCGACGACCATGATAAGAATGTTACTGAGGTAACGTCACCGGTTGACGTCAATGCTGAACTGGCCGCTTCAAAAAGGAAAACTAGGAAGAAACGAAAAAGTGCCAGAAAATCGGAAGAGATTGAAGAGGTCACCACTGATCAATTCGTCACAGGTTTGCAGGTTTTTTTAATTACGTGATACGAACAGGCCGTTTTGTTGTGTTGGTCTAGTTTGTATGCCTTGTTTCCGCTGCATTTGTTAACCAGTTTCAGGCCCGTTGAGAGCCAGTTTGGGACCCGGGGGAATTACGCTGACTCACGGGGCCCCCTGCAGACTGCCTCACCCCCGAGGGATCGCGGGGCCCCTTCGACACTGCGGGGCCCGGGGTAGCTTACCCCTCTTACCCCCCTCGACGGCCTGACCAGTTTAGCCTTCAACACACAGTATGGACATAAGCCTATAATGCATGGGTTGCTATTGTCGTCGCTTCGACGCTATAATGTCGGCCAATATTTCCAGTTGTAAAGGCGCAAAGTCATCTCATCGCCACCAAGAGAAGGGGTGGAGGGGGCAGGTTTGGTACCGTGGGTGGAAGGTTTCCCGAATGCTTCTTTTGGGTTTCACTTAAGAGAAGCATTCCAAAGCCAGACCAACACAGAAAAGATATTATACAACGAGAGTCGTTAGGCACTGATATGTTATAGGAACTGATGAACAGCAATTACGCAAGATATCACATCGAACTGATAAACAGGTCTTGTGGTGGTTGGTTAGTTTCCACCCAGGTGTAGTCGCTAGCGCAATAACTTAAATGAGCTTCCCCTGTCCTTTCCCATTTTGGGTCGTCACTGAACAAAAAAGGCAACAAGGTCGGGAGGTTACTGTATCGTTGGCCATCCTTAACCTGGCGGAACTTAAGTCTCCACCCAAGACCTTGTCCCCGATATAGTCTATTTTTGTGCTGAAAGGGACGTTAATCTCCCAACCAACCAACCAACCACGACCAATAAAAACCCGACATCCATTTCCTGGTGATGGTGACTGTCTGCACGTAGTAAGTACGTAAGTAAGTAAGTAAGTGGCTTATATAGCACCAAGATCTTTACAAGTGTCATATTATTTAGGATGTCTTGCGCCTGCCCCTTTGAAAAATTCCGAAAAATTGTTATTTAAAAATCGATAAATTTATATTCGAAAGTCACGTCCGACGGACAGACATCGGTGATACGTCTACAACATGTTAATTTCAGAAAGGCTGCGTGGCCCTTTTCTCGAATTTTAAATGTGCCACGTGTACCCTCACCTATTTGTTAAGTGCGCCAATTTTAATCGTCGCAGTTTCATTCCGTCGTATTCAAGCCTCTCATTTTCAGCAGCGCTACAGTGTTTGAAAGTAAGTAAGTAAGTAAGTAAGTAAGTAAGTAAACATAAATTTTTAAAGTGGCCTAAATAACAATGTTACTACAAGGACCACTATAACGATGCCTAACAAGCAATCAGAGAATCAGGTGTGGATACTATAGTTGACAAAGAGGAGTCTTTAGTTGACGCCGGAAAGACTGCAGTGATGACGATGAGATGACGGCCTCTGGCAGACCGTTCCAAACTTCAGCTGCTGCAACCGGAAAGGCACGGCTGCCAACAGTAGACAGTCTGATGGGCGGTATGACCAGGCGGCTGGTACTTGCTGACCGCAAAGCGCGCCGACCAGGTAGGTCAGCGACGGTGACAAGAGGTCGCAGATATCGTGGCGCGCTGTCGTGCAGAACTTTGTACGTTAGCACTGCGATCTTGTACTGCACGCGTTCTGGTACGCGCAGCCAGTGAAGTGTCGTCAACGCATCGGTGATGTGGTCGTGCGGTCAACGTGTCGTTTACTACCGGACAGGTGTGATTGAAACCATTGTGTGCATATTGATCGATCAGCAAGTGAGTAATTCGGGTGTCGCTGGTATTGATGTGGTAGAGTTCGACGGAAATTCCGCCAACCTGATGACGACGGGGAATTACAGTATGACAGCATCCCGTGAGCCCGTTACGTCATCACCACCATCAGCAACCATGATTGACGATAGCCATGATAAGAATGATGTTGAGGTGACGTCACCAGTTGATGATAACAAGACGAAGAAAACAACGCGGAAGAAACAAAAGAGTTCCGTGAAACCAGAAGAAACTGGTGAACAAGTCGCCACTGTGGAACAAGTTGACAAAGGTTTTCACTTCTGTGTTTAACTACTCGACATGAAATCAATGATCCAGCATTATATTGGCGGTCGGGCGGCCGACACCGGGACGACAAATGTCACTGACGTCAAGGTCAGGTCAAAATGACGAAAATAATAATGAGAAGGTGTCGCCCTAACGGGATGTAACCGTACTGGCCCACCGTGCAGTGTCGGCCGCCCGACCGCCCATGCGCCCGGCGGCCGGCCCGCCCGCCGGCAGCGTTACAGACGACGACAGATAGACATTAACGACCGTTATTAGTCTGGCCCCCTACACTATGTGTAGGCGGGTCAGTAATAACAAAAGCCTGGTAAGTAGTAACAATAGTATTAATAGGCCTAGTATAATTTATCATTTGCTTTGTGTGGTTTGATTACCATAATGATGCGATACGGAATATTTAGCATGCGCTGAGCCTCTGCGTTGCGCGGGTCTGTCAGCGGCAGCGGAGACTCTTGTTTTGTCACAGTACATGTAATTCGCGTGAGTTAGCTACAGTTACAGTTACAGTTATTGACAATTAAACACTATACAGCTGAAGACTGACCAGTACATACAAAGTTAGCAGGTTAACAATCTAGAACATGACCCATATTAAATTGATCTTCACCTGTCGTTTATTAACAAAATAAACAAGTCTCATATCAAGGTTCGTACGAGAACACTTTCTGACATGTTGGCCTAATACATGTAAATCTACATGTGCACATAGGCTATATCTACTTAGTGAATAACGTAGCGATGACGTGGTTTATCGGTGTTAATGTGGCAGAGTTCGGCGAGAATTTTGATATCCTGATTACGACGCGGAGTTACGACACGACAAAATACCGTGAGAACGTTACGTTATCACCACCATCAGCAACCGTGAATGGTGATAACTATGATAAGAATGATGCCGAGGTGACGTCACCGGTTGATGATGACAAGACAAAGAAGAAAACACGGAAAAAACGAAAAAGTTCTAGAAAATCAGAAGAAATTGAAGATGTCACCACGGAGCCAGTTGATAAAGGTTCACATTCTCTGTTTAATTGGGTCAACAGACTATTAGCACAAGTGTGTTTTGGTGTGGAATGCGATATGGAGATTTGTAACATTAATAGGCCAAATATTAATCAGTTTTATACGATCACCGTGCAAAGGATTTTTAATACATTGATGAAAATGGCCGGCAGTGACAGTTGGTTTTGTCACACGCCACCGAACTCGTTTCGAGTTTCAACTCATGAAGTCGAGCGACGTATTCTGTCTTTTGCTATCATGTCATATTTTTATTTTCTTCTATTTTTTCTTCGGTTCTTTTACGCTGGAAGGGCATCCAAAAGGAAATGTTCTGTTTCGAGGGAGGGCAGACCCGAATCAACTTGGAGTCACACGGGAAAAGAAGCCGTTTAAACAATATATATTCATCTTTATTTTCACCGGAAAGGCAGCAGTTACAATAAAAAAAAAGAAAAATAACAGATAAGGCAAAACATAAATACACTACAGCACACACAAGCAAACAAACAGTTGCTTAATATTTTGCATTATGACAGCATTAGGTTTACGGGTGCATGTCTGATTTTGTTTAGTTTTTTTCGTACTATGCTAATTAGTTTGCTGGGAAGAACGTCTCAGAAATGACCAATTTCTGACTAGTGCGACTTAAAATCTTAATCGAATCAATCAGTTATGCTTAGTTACCTTACGTGGTTAAGTGTCTTACAATATTCCAGAGTACCATATAAGAGACCCGTGACTCGGTGGACCCACAGTGGGTTGTTTATTTGTGCCTATATCTCTATTTGTTGAAGAATTTTGGTGGTGATGTGGCAGAGTTAGGCAGGAATTTGGATACCTTGATGACGACGGGAGAGGTTTTTCTAACTGGTCTTAGGTGGCAAGTGCCTTAAAATAATACATAGCACATGATGAGTTAGTAATATAAGAGACTTGTAACTTGTTATAACCACAGCATGTTTATCTTTAAAATGTGTTGAACAGTGGATCAGTAATATGGATGTTGATTTGGCAGAGTTCGGAAGGGACTTGGATATCTTGATGACGGCGCTGAATTCCAACGCAACATCATCCCTTGAGCGCGTTGCCTTAGCGTCACCATCAGCAGCCGTGGAGGTTGATAATGGTGCTAAGAATGATGAAGACGTGAAGACACCAGTTGCTGATAACACGACCAAGAAGAATACACGGAAGAAACGAAAAAGCTCCAGGAAGTCAGAAGAACTCGATGAAAAGGCCACAGCCGAACCAACTTCCAACGGTACTTTTAGTTCTCACTTTTTGGTTGGTTGCATGGCACAGTGGTAGAACTTTGGTCTGTGACCGGCGAACTTTCCCTGTCCTACGCTCGACCTGCAGCTGATGGGTGACCACTTATGTGGGTAAACCGTACGCTGCAAGGTCAGCCAACTAGCCCAACTCAGCCTTTCATCCTTACGAGGTCAGTGAATGAGTAGTGAGCTGTAATCGGATGTGCGCTACGTCGCTCGGGTGGCGCCATCTGGTGAATGTTTACGGAGTAAAGGCACGATGGTTCATTCATGTTTGATTGTTTGACTGATTGTTGCAAAATTTGACATATTGACGCATATTATTGGTTCTCTGTACCGTACCGGCAGTTAAAATTTCGAACTTTTACAAATCCAAGATGGCAGACGGCCGCCACCATGAAACATCGAAAAACGAGTATATCTCGGCAAATATTTAACCGATCGGCGCGAAATTTGGCATTATGATGCACACTTACCCTATGAACTGCATCGGCAGTAAAAAAATTGAATTCCTAAAAATCCAAGATGGCAGATGGCTGCCATTTTGATAAGAATTAACTCACTATCTCTGCAACGGTTCGATACACGCTAACACTATTAGTTTTGAGTATTTATAAGTCTAAGGTGGCGGACGGCCCCTTATTTTAAAAATTTAAAAATCGCCATATCTCGGCTGTGCCAACATGACCCTCTTCATAATTTAAAAATCTTTTCAGCAGGCAAGTATATCCATTTGAAATTATATCTTAGTAATAAAACAACAAATATAAATGGTAAAAACTGGCCAGAACGACAGAGTCATAGCTATAAAAATGGCAAATATCAGTTTGGTGGGACTCCAGCTACAACGTTAAGCACGCGCCTTTACCAGCGAAGTCATGTCAACAATCGTAACTCACTGCGAATGTGACTGTATAACAGAGTAAATGGCCGTTTTAGCAATACTAGTAGGGCGCAGATCCATCAATTGCCACATGACTTCGCTGGTAAGGGCATGCTTAACATTATAGCTTTAGTGCTATCAAAGTGATATTACAGTGGTCCTTGTAGTAACGTTGTTATTTAGGCCACTCTAAAATTTATGTTTACTTACTTACTTACTTAATAATTTGCCGTTTTACAGCTATGACAGTCGATTGTAAACTGGCCAGTTTTTACCATCTTAACGTTGTAGTAACGACTAGAATGAGCCATTTGTTTTATTCGTGAAACAGATCTGGAAACAGACGAAGTATTTCAAGTGGAAGAGGTCATAGTTAAGCAGCAGTTCGTACCACTGACGGGCTCGTACGGCAGCCCGTCGTACGCCGCTGCTCTCGGACTCACTGCCGATGAAAACGCGCCTTCTGCAGACGGTAAAACGTACTATTCATTCTTTTCATTTCATCACCGTCACGTGTGGGTAAGATGGGCGCGGTCAGCAGTGGCAAATTCAGGAATAGCGGCCGACTGGGACTTGGGGATTTTTGTCTGTTGTACAACATGTATGAAGATTTAAAATATGTGCTAAATTGGAGGCAGCGTTTGCTATCAAATAAGCAAAACTTCTCAGCTTACAAGATTCCGTCCCCCGTTCTCCGGGAGGGGCCCGCGCTTTGCTCTGCCCTTCACTCCGCTGGGGGCTTGGCCCCAGACTGACTAATCCTCCCCATTTAAAATCCCGAATTGGCCACTGATAGTCGCTAGGGCTATCGTTATTCCCATGGACGTTTGGTCTTACTCGGTTTTCATAGAACTTTATATATATTTGTGATTTAAGACGAAACAGCGTGCCAAATAGTGTATCTAGGTCAAAGGTTATTTAGTTTAGAAGTTATTGTCCGGACTCACGCACAGACAGACACACACACAGACACACACATTGGATCGATAGCTCTGCCTGGTCGGTAAAAACCAATTCTGAAGAACAGCAATAGGAAAAGCCGTCTCTGTAAGTAATTATTCGTACCGAAAATCGCTGTGTAAACTAACAAAACTGTTACGACAAAGTGAAATAAAAGAAATCTGCCTGCGCGTTGAATGCAGCAGTTCGGCGACAGAAGCGACGCAGTGGCAGCGCGACAGGAACCGGAAGTAGAACGAGTAACCGGAAGTCGTCGTCGTCGTCGAGCGACAAGATGGCGTCGAAACGGCAGAGACTGATGGCGGTGTTGGAGGACGCGTTTCCGACGGCACTGAGTACTGACGAACTGTCCAGGTAATTGACAAACAGAGCCAAGTATTTCGTTGTATTTGATGTTGTTGCTGTTCTCGCTGTTGCTGTTGTTTTTTATTCTCTGTTTTGAAAGCTGTGCAGAAGCTATTGTTGGCCTCTTTTTATGTACCAGTCTCAATTATCGACGTGTTATGAGAACACCTGCGGTGGCGGGCAGGTAACGTTCACGTATCCGACTTTAACTTGAATAATTTTTATCAAACTTGATTAGAGTTTTAGGCATTATTTCTAGGTCATTTCCATAACAGCCAGATTTGACACACATTTACCTCCAAGAGCTCAAAATTGGCCCCAAATTAGACTTTATTATGCGTACCCGCTCTGTATGTTAATTAGTTTTATTTGATTTTTTGCAGAATTTTATGAGAATGTTTATGGACAAAGATATCAGAGTCGATTCGATAACCAGCCAGATTGGCCGTAATTTTAACCCCGAAACGTCAAACTTTTCCAAAACTGATTTAGTTTTTGGTATGATAGGGAAAAGGATAATCCCTAATCACACATTCTTTCTCCGGCGCGTCTTGTCCATATTTTTGGCGGCTCTGCTTATCAAAAACAAGGCAGTTGAAGATAGCAGACTTCTCCCCGGTGCGTGCTGCGCGGCCGCCGACTGGTGCCGCCACCTGGCGAAGTCGACTAAACATAACACAGTCTGATTGATTTTGCCTCGTTGGCCCCTTTATGTAAAAACGTGACGTCATCCACAAAACGGAAGTACATAGCATGCTGCATTCTCGTCAGAAGAGGACCAAGTCACGGTCATTGATAACATGTACAGAAAAGTTCGGGACATGTTTGGCCATGTCGCTTTTGAGATATACCAACGGACAATTACATGCACACGGACAGACAGACACGCTGACCGCGATACTTCGCTCCCCTCTCCGTGGCAAAGTCATGACGGTTATAACGCCGCTGTGTGCTACGATCGGTGTACAGAATAGCGCGAGTCAGCCGAGAGGACACGGAAACACTGCTGACGGAGCTGTGTCAGTTCGGCACGGCCACCGAACTGGAAGGAGGTCTCTGGATGCGGGCACAGTTACAGCGTGATGCGTTGCCACGGCAACGAGATAAACACAGCAGCAGCAGCAGCAGGAGCAAACGTGCAAGTGCCTCTGAAACTGATGCCAAGCAGCATGGTAACAACTTGAATTGCTTGGTGTACCGTAGTCGTCCCGAGAACGCGAAAAAAATCCCGAACTGTAACAAAATGTATGACCTAACTGTATTTTAGGGAAAACCAGATAAGAACATATATGCATAGACATTTAATTGCGCTTCCTACAGTCTGACTGAGGGCGCACGATGAAATTCATTTGTTTAGTGTTAGCATAGGCCTACTTGTACGCAAAGAAATTACTTACTATACCAGCTGTCAATCATTATTCGTTTCCGCAGGTGCATCTTTATAATTTCTGAAAAGGGGGCACACCCGGTCACTCCCTAACATTTTTTGTCGTATTTTACTCATATCCGTCCAATAATGGAGCAACTTCGGCGACTCCGTGCAAGCTTACATCGGCGGCCGATACGTCCCTTCTTCAGTATTACTGTTGGCGACTTTCTACAATGCTATTCACCTTAACTCGCTTTAGTTTAAGTTGTTCGATTAAAATTAATTAAGAAATTTAAATTAGATATCATTGGGCTGCGTAATTCTATTTATTGCTTTAAATGCGTATGTAGAATTCTGTATGGTAACACAAATGCCGACTCTGCCACGCTACGCTCAACCGACAATAGCCATTGTGACGCTACTGTACTGCGAGAAACTGGCCGTCGATGCCCTGATTGACTACAAAACGACCTACATTCGCCGCAAGAAAGGAGGTCATCTTCTACTTACTGTCTTGCCGCAGTTATATTGACTTAGTTAAATGCCGACAGCACATTGCCTATACATAGGATGAAGTGACGTCAGAGTATCTATGGTCATGATATGATCTCCATGTTATGTCATGAAGATTTGTTATATTATTTAAGTAAAATTGAATCGGTCGGTTTAATAAAAGCTTAATGCTAGCGCCAGATCAGCGATCTGACTGTAAGTGCTGCAAAATGTTTACATTTCCTTTCCCTACATCATGGCGGTCAGAACAGCTGACATAGATAGGAATGAAAAATTACGTCATTGTGACCTTATGTATAAGAACAATTTTAGCGGCATCGAAAAACATTTAATTATCCCTCTACCATCACACTTATAACAGAGGATATTTACCCCCGTATGTCTGTCTTTTTGTCTGTTAGTAAGATAACGGATGGAAAATAAAAAAGTTACGGGTCAGTTTTCGTGAAATTAGGAAAATAGGGCAACTACAGACCAGAGATGAGTTCATTAAATTTTGGACGTGATCTGAAACTTAACTGTCGATATTCTGTAAATCCTAAAGTTAACCAGTTGGTCGACAATAAATAGCTGGTGGAAAGGCGACAAAATTTCTAATGATGCCGCCGCTTTCGCTTTTATTTTCTAATTGCGAGTAAGTAACACTTTTGCAGTAACGATACTCCACCGGATTCAATGTGTCGTGATCGAGGTTTGCACTCTGTTGAATGCTGTCTAGTTGTGTGACTGGCGGGATTTCTGTGTGATAACTATACGCTTCTGTATATTAGCCATGATGACAGCAGCATTATTATTGGATGTGTATGATAATGACTAGTGATGGAATGACGGTTGGTGGCGTGGCACAGCGGTAGAACGTCAGTCCTTGGCCGGCAAACTTTTCCCTGTCCTGCGCTTGACCTGCAGCTGATGGGTGACCACTTATATGGGTAAACCGTCCGTTACTACATCAGCCAACTAGGCCAACTCAGCCTTTCATCCTTCAGAGGTCGATAAATGAATAGTAAGCTGTAATCCGATGTGTGCTACCTCGCTCGGAAGGCGCCTTCTGGTGAATGCTTACGGAATAAATGCAGGATCGCTTATTCCATTCGTGGATAAACGTGTGGGTGACAGGTAAAACTGTGTGATCTTTCGTTAACACGTCCCAATCCTGGGCGCATTAGAGTCGGTGACGCGATGCGCTATACGACTCGTCACTTTACTTTACTTTTATTTTACTTTACGTTTGTGTGCGCAGGTGAAGGACACGTGTTCACCGTTGGCAAGATCGGTAAACACCGCGTCGTGTCGACAAAACTGCCTCGAATTGGACAAGAATCGGCGACTAATACTGCCACACGCAGCATTGTCACTCGCCTGCTAGGTCAGAAACAACGCTGAACGGTTGTAGCATCATACGCTAGGCGCGGTATGCAATGACGTGCCGTCTGATTGCACAGAAGCATGACGCGCTTTCTGCGCAACAGCTGAGCTTTTTATACAAGCGTCAGGTTTCCGTGGCGGTATCGTGGTTGACTGCGGTGTGACAGATCCCTGGATCGAATCTCACTGCAGACACTGTTACAGTCTGAAGCTGCATTGCCTAGGACATCTCGGTCTTTCATCTTCCGTTGGACAGTGAAATGAATGTCAGCTCTCTGAATGAGTAATAACAATAAATGGCGACGGAGGATGCTGACGACAGCAGCCTACAGGCGGACTGCCAGTACAGGTCGGCTGGGGGTCTGAGGGTTGACGAACGGCCACTTTGTCTTGTTTGTAGCTTGTGTTTGTGATTGTTTCTTTGTGAATATCGTTTACGAATTCATTAATAATATTGCTCAACGTCGATAAGAATAATAATAGTAATAATAATAACAACAATTCACAGGAAGAACCAATAATCTGTCAAAATGTCTTGCCATGATGACAGCAACATATACATTGTCGCGGTTAGTATCATCATCATTTATTATTATTATTGCCTCCTTCTTTATTCAAAACTAAGTTACACCTGTTGGCTAATGCCATCCACACACCCACCGTCGCCATTTATAATTATTATTACTTAGCCCAGAATCTGCAATAATGTTGCTTTGGTGTTTGCAGGCACTTTCGCCCTGATCGAGCACGTGTTTCTAGTTGGTGTCGCCGGAGGCGTGGCCTGTTTTGATGACGACACACGCCATGTGCGCCGCGGTGACGTCATTGTCTCGCAGCCCGCGCAGCCCGGTGGCGTCATCTATATGCAAATTGCGTCACGTGACGACGACGACAGCCAATCATGTTTGTCGTGGTCTGCACGAGACCCGACATTGAGCGATATTGCAGGAAAACTGCTGCGGAAACCGAAGACGTTCTACAAGCAGCTTGACAAGCACATCACGGACGGTTTGCTTCAGTTTTTGTCTTAACCGTAAACTGCTGGACACACAGAAGTAATAAACTGTTTTGACGCCTTTGAGATGGCATGTTTTTTTGAAAGAAAAACGACTTATCGGACTTAATGTAGGTTTTTATAATGTAGGTTTTTATGGTTGATTGCTATTTTTAATTATGATCATCTTAGACCGATGTCACACCGGCAATTTTATCGTTTGTCGCGCAATTTTATCGCGCGACAAAATCGCAAGTGTGACATGCCGTGTCGCACACTGCAACTTTGTCGCATAAACAAGATTGACCAATCAGCTTTCACCGCATTTTCGCGACAAAGTTGAACAGAATAGAGCGCTGCTCTAATCGGAAAAGGAGTTGCGCGACTGTTGAGAAGTTGTGCGATACGCCATGTCACACTTGCGATTTTATCGCGCGATAAAGT
>Ga0209363_1000278_pt1 | contig 18568 bp, 11 predicted proteins | sample WorMetexBAHAMAS3_FD_187385 | JGI IMG/M metagenome (GOLD analysis project Ga0209363, IMG submission 187385) | Marine gutless worms symbiont microbial communities from Max Planck institute for Marine Microbiology, Germany - Inanidrilus exumae... | ecosystem: Host-associated > Annelida > Digestive... | reverse complement strand
GCTACACGCAAATAAAAATAGACACATTACATTGAACCAGCAGAATAGCAAATAACGTTGTAGAATGCAGTTATTAACAAAAAATGAATATGCAGACCATAACAAAGAGCTGCTTACGATACCTGTTGCCACCAATAGCCACGCCCTCGTAAGCTCCGTCCGCATTGAGACAGATTATATTGTTAAGTTCATTGGACATGCCTCCAGATCGCGACACGTAAGCAACACTTCAAACGCACATTACAGCAACAGTTAAACTTACCAATTAACTCACATGCTAACATTTTAATAGCTATTTATCTATGTATGTACATGTGACAGCAAAAAGAGGGCTAGAAGGGCTCTTACAATGTGCATACTGCATAACACAATATTGTAGCAATAAAAACAGCAATAACAACAATATGCAGACTTACAAAACTAAAAATTACTAAAAACTGAAATAACTATAGAAACGTGCAGTCATATTGACATGCAGACCCACGCAAGACGAATATTAGGATTTGATCTTTTGACCTCAGGGTCAGTGCATGCCGAGTTCCTGCCATGGACTAAATGTCTACCGACTTTGGTGCTGATAGCTCAAGCCATTTCCCTTATAGAGTGCGGACAGACATACAGACAGACAGAGAGACGCAACTGAACGTCCTACCCACGCCGGCGGCTATACTACCTGTGTAAAAAACCTTCCAAGCAGTGCTAGAAAACTTATATAATATATAATACACACTGGACTTGCAAGGGTTGCTTAACGGGCTTATAATGAACCCAACTGTGCAGTGTGATCATAAACTGCACATATCTTCAACTCAAAAAATAGTAAATTAATTACACTGATTACCATTAATTGGTTATCATACCATACATAACAATAAAGTACTCCAACATAAACATCAATAAGGTAAAAACCTATACTATACGTAGGTTAATTCATATACAGTTCAACTGTGATAACAACCTTCCAGGCCGGTACAGTTTTGAAGACAGAATGTTATCAAGCATTCCGCCAGTGTTGCCGACCTTAAAACAACCAGGCTTGATCGCCCCAACCTGTAAAACATCAACACCTCAACATAAGATGATTCCTATAATGGTACAGACATGTGTAGGTAACACTGCAGAGGCAAACTCTAAGTGTTTTCTCCCGGACCCAAATGTGCTAGTTGTGTCAGCAACAGTATGGCGGCAGTAAAACTTTGCTCCAACATAAGCCACCAATTTTTAGTTAGAGTGCCAACTAACCTGTATAATGGCTATTAAGCGGCTGTATGTTGATTGCATTAAACGATGCTCATCATCAAATTCCTCTGCCACGCATAACATTTGTATGAATAGCTGTTCTCAGAGGTCTTTGCTTAATTGTCTCATTTCACACTCAGCACAGGTTTGGCTTGGTCTGCTAAATGCTACCGATCACATTACCAAACCGACAAAATCTAAAGGTTCGTTCACACCGGGTGTGTTGTATTGCAGTACTACATTGCACTTCACCACAGTGCCGCACCGTACTGCACTTCACCGCACCGCACATGGTGTGAACATACCTTAAGTCACATCAGCAAGTAAACAGCATATTATGTACATGGATTTTTCCATGAATAACAAATTCTGGCTTTACAACAAGTAAATTTACTGCAATTAACTTAGCAAAACACTTGCCAATGACATCCACTCTCGCACTAAATGCATCCTTCATTGTGTCAGGAAAGCGCAACTGTTGAAAAAACGTCTTTGCCAACAAGCGAAACAAAATATATACAACTAGAAAACATAGGCAGTCGTATCGACATGCAGACCCATGCTAGCAGCAGCAGCACACGGCCGTAGCAGCACGCGTCACTAGCAACCGTGCGACCGTGACAGTTTTTATAACAGTCTGACCTTAACCTTTAACCTTTTGACCTCTGGGTCAATGCATGCTTAGTGACTACTATAGAGTATATGTGTACCAAGATTGGTGTTGATATCTCAAGCCGTTTTCTTGTTAGAGTGCGGACAAACAGACAGACAGACGCAACTGAACGCCCTACCCAGGCATTGGTAAACAGCCACAAACCGTTGCTGGTCCAATGATTGAAACTCCCTTCTCTGCAGACAGCTTGTTGAGTTTTCGAGTGAGGTTCTCTGGAATGCCTTCAGCAATGATCGCAATTGTTCGTATCTAGAAGCCAACCAACAAGTGCAACAGACGTTAGTGATGACCAGTGACTAATAAAACTGTATTTCACATTTCGGTAAATGACGAAGTCAACAGAAGGTGTAAGGAGGTTATGTTAAACCTGAGGATATTGCATGGCTTCAACTGTGCTTTCATATGCTGACCGCAGTGATGCAAAGCTGACAAGAACATCAGCATTCGGACACAACTTCATAGCATCGTCCATCTTCTTGAAAACTAAATAATGCACCAATGTCTCATGTTAATCATTTGAGTTAAAGAAAATCACTACATTCATCTCACCTGCAGAACTCACAAATGTTCAAACAGCATAGAGAATAATACTAAAACTACCAATACTATTACAACTTTCAGTTCTTTATATATCTGTTTTTTTTTGCAGATACTAAGCTGAACCAGTCACTTCAAAAGAGAAACTATGGATGACAACTGCAGCATATTATTTCATATTACAGACCAGATGACTTTTTTTCTGTCAGCCAAACAACAGCATTAAAGCATTGAAGCAAGCTCGCATGATAGCTTACATAACAGTAAACAGCAATAGTATTCCATTTAGCCCGCACGGCATTCCAATGCCGAAGGGTTTATATTTTACCGTTGTGGTTTTTTCTTTCTTCCTTTATTTTTCGACGCCTAATCTCTGAGGTCACTGAACGGATCTCAACCAAACTTGGACACATATTCACTTATGGCCGCTATTTGAGATATTTGGTCCGAACTCCCCCAGGCATTTACCCCACAGGCTGGGGGCAAAAAACCACTTATTTGGAACAGACTTTAAACTTTAACCAAATATTTATCTGCAACGGAACATGATATCAACAATCGGAAAGAAACCTGTCAGTGTACAGGGACTCCCCTAACATGCCCCGGTTGCCCCCCAAATTTGGTGAACTTTGGTCCAGAAACGGCTGAGAATGGTTTGCAAGTTTTTGCCCACCCCCTAAATTTTCACATTGGGAGACACTGCCAGCCTTACCGCATGGACGTTATATAACAGACAACAGGCAAACTTTGGCACGTGCTATGTAGTGGCACAAGCTTACAGTCTAGAACAACAAAATGCTGGGCGGGCTCACGCTGGGCTTTGCCAAGCATCTATTTTAAATATGAAGCAGACGTGGCTCAATGGTCAAGTCTGTGTAATCTCACTCTGTCCACATTGTTCTTTTGAATCTGCATAATGCATTACGTCCCAACCATAACCCTAACCGAGACAAAATGCAAAGCAGACACAATAGAACATTGTGGACATTATGATGGGCCATAACAATAATAACTCCTGTTTAAAACAATGAATCAACAAGACGGAGTCAGAGACAGAAGACTTTGTCCTCAGTGCCTCCACCTGGCAAACTCAACAAAATATGCACATCATCTGAATCTGGCCCATTGACTCCATTATGTGAAAACATAATGTCATCTACACAAATGGAAGTAAATAACGTATTGCACTGCCATCGGAGGAGAACTGAGCCATGGCCACATGTAACATGTACACAAAATTTAGTGAAATTTGAGACACGCGAGAAGACAGAGACAAACAGACAGACAGAAATGCTGATCACAATACTTAATGATTGACTGCCAGCAGGACTTCACATCCAATACAAACATATTTCACTTTAGAGATGAAGCATTTTTGGTACAATTCACTTCCTGACATACTCTTCAATGCTCTGGTAATTCAATGCTCTAGTAAAAGTCTTACTTACTCGTCAGCACATCGCGGACATGATGCTAGAAAATGCACACTGCTGTTAATTTAGTTACTCTTGAAAGTTTACACACTCGAGAACTTCTGTTCACAGACCACACATACCTGGAATGAGAATTTCCTTGTGTCCCCAGTAGAACTTCAGCTTATGATCACCACTGAAATACAGTTACACACACTGCAAACTAACATACATGCACCCACACATACAACAGCACCGTTAATGATGTAAAATGCAAAACTGCAAGATTTAACAGTCACCAAAGATACACAAAACTGAATGGTCACAGAACTTGATTAAAACATGACTTAAGTGTATGCCAATGCACGGCGCAATAAGCCATATCAAATGCTAACAAACAAGTTCAAACCAGGAGTATAAAATTAACCAAGTTAAGCTAGTAACATAAAAGATTAGCTGCAATTAAAATCTTTTTGCACAAATAAATTTTTTCCTTTCTTTAAAAAAATTCACTACTACTGGAACAAAAGGCACGTTCATCTGATCTGCTGTTCTCTGGAGATCAACTCCAGACAACGATGCACAATCATCACGTAGTGTCACAGTGGTCAACGTCCAAACCACATCCATACAGATCTGCTTGCTGTACAGTAAATTACTGCATACGTAGTGACTTCTGTGTGACAAATGAGTATGCATAATGCCGTCTTACAGCTGTAGGTATAAAATAACATTCCTTGTTATTACTATCAATTTCTGTTCAACCCACAAATTTAGTGTGATCATTACCAGTCAGACCTGGCTTCACATCGAATGCACACTGTGCCAAACTAAAATTTAGACTCATCACTGGGTGGCCTAGCTGCCTGTCTTAAAGGTGAAAGTTGAGGTATCAGTTAGGTCAGACCATCAAAAAGAAGCATTTATGGCTTGCGGTAGCTGCAATGTTTCAATATGTGATTAATATTCTAAGCAAATGAACAACACACAAAATTTATCAATGTCAGTATCAACGGCTACTTACACCAGCGGGTAGACCATCGCCACCACTGACGGTGACTGTCGCGAACACACATAGTCGAAGTCCAGCATCTGTTGAACGGCACGAGACTGCAAGCCCCAGACTATGGACTTGGTGGCACTGGTGAACAGGTGCTTCGACAGTTTACTGGCATCGTTGCATACTGCTGGCACTGCAGCACAGCCGCTGCCAGTCTTTGCTGTGCCCACCTCAGCACCGCCTTGATTATTACCACCATTCTGTTTAGTGTTAACACACAACAGTCAATGCCGCCATCAAATCAAATCAAATCAAATTTATTTGCCATAAATTCAGTACACAATATAACAATGAGTCCGCATTGCGTTTGGCTGGACAGACAGGCGATAACTTCGCACTTATGTCTGCCCATGACAACTAAACCTACAAAATAAAAATAAAATAAAAAACAAATAATACTATTTATACTAGATAGTCAACACCTCGGCATCATACAAAAAGCACAGGGTGTACAGCACGGTAAACACAATTAGTGACACATCACAACAGCCAGCACAATCATTTTTCTCTTCTGAATAAATGCATAGGGCATCAAAGAAATGGTGTAAAGGTAGCCGTCTACAGTCAGTCGGTGGACCATGAAAACAGGAGAACAGTAAGCAATTTTCCCCGACAATGATCGGTGCCTGGAAACAAACCTCAAATTGTAGTTAAATGTTACATCGATTACCGCTCAATATTTGCATAACGACTTATAAGAAATAGATATGAAAACACTCTACGTAAAATTGTGATCCCTGTCCCTGCAAGGGAACTGGAAGCATCTTCAAAGATGAAAACAGATATGAAGCAAATGTATACATTTAGTGGCCTATAAATTTCAATAATGTGCTTTTTTGTGCTTACGTTTTGTCCTAGAGTTGCTTCAACTGAAATGTGCATAGCGTCCACTCCATAGTCTGCTATCATGCAATTTGATAACTAAATCTTTTCACACTGAATCTACTGCAAAAAAGTGCAAATTTTAATAAATCGACTAGCAAATCACATGGGCTCAAATCAATCGCTGATCGTCAAACTGAGTCCAAGAAGATACATTGCAATTTAAACCGAATCGCAATTTGGATATGCCCATCACTCCTTTTAGCCACTGCTTACTTTTAGCATAAAATGTCAGGCGTTCCTACTAGTTGATGACATAAAGAACTGAAGTAAATGCATAAATAATCCACAAAAATAAAGTGCTGTAATAAAGTATGCTAAAGACATGGATTAACAATACTGTCACAGTGCAATATACCGAAGCACCAGACGAAAAAGGTCCATTGTCCAACTCAATGCAAAAGTTACGTTTCATCACAACATGGATTCAATTATACTAAAAAAATAAGTCATTTCGAAGACGTTCTTCTCAGCCAAACTCTTGGCTTAGTACTGACTACTGAAAAACTACTACTGAAAAAACTGAAACACACACAACAAAAGCAAACATGCATCCGTAACAAAATACACTACAACATAAAATTAGCCCCAGAAAACTAAAGCAAGGTTTAGTTGCCTCCTACGACATCAGGCCTGGAAACAGAGAGGGCCTATTCTGGTTCCGGCGCATCATAAATTTGTCACTTACTTACTTACTTAAGACACTTACTAACTTACTTACAGCTCCGGGACCCACACAGGGCATACTGTGGTAATTATGCTGCCTTAAGTTTTCTCAAGCCTATCTTCAGCCAAACACACAGCACGGCATGTAGTCAGCCAGCTCATACCTGTGGACTGGGCAGCAGGAAGTTTGCCGTTGTAGTCGACTGCTGCTTCACTGGCTGCTTGATAGACTTTTTGCCAAGAGCCATTCCGACAATTGCTGTCATGTGCGTCTCTGCTCCAAACACGTGTATCGGCACTCCGAGCGTTTCACCTAAACATAAACATGGCTATTAGGAACTGACCCAATGAAAATTACGATACTAGCCTTCTTTAAAGAATTCATAATGTGTGACTTTCTGAGATGATCATTCAACATTAGCAACACATACAAGTTAAAAGCAATGTGTTTCATGTACATCTTACCGAGCTCACGCATAATTCTCAGTCCTTCCTGGTAGTTCGGTCCAGCTCGCCGAACGAAAATAGTAACATTGCCGTCAATCAGTTTCTTTTGATACTCACGCAAAGCCCGCACGATACCCTGAACAAAATAATTTTTTCACTATCACACTGCGGAATATAAGACAGCAAATATCAGATGTCTTGTTCTAGCTGTAGCATGGCATGTGGCCTCCATTTCAGTACAATGCAAATCACCATCATCATCATCATTACAACTGTACTGAACAAGTGCAAGAAACAAAGACTCTCTGTTGCCGCTGACAGACCGGCATGACGCAGAGGCTCAGTACAAGCTAATTATTCCATATCGCAACATATGGTAATCAAACCATTCCTTTTACTTGGACTAGTTGCTAAATATAGAGCTCGACGGTGGGTGTGATCAACAGTTGTCGAACACCATCAGAAGTTTATGATAGTCACCGGCGAACTAAGCTGACAGCACCTGAGATGATCAGCTGTTCCAGAGATATGTTTGGTGCCCGCCAAAATTTAAATGGTTCATGTGACCTAACAACGCCTCTTTCTGGGATGGTTTGTCATCCGTGCGCTAGCACTTGCTACCGTCGACTTACCTACCAATGTTGAAGTCTCTAACTCTACTCACTACAAAGATATGAAGAAGGAGACAAAATGTCAAAAACGTGGTGGTTTGGGGGTAGTTAGAGTAACTAAAGATCAAAAGAAAACCACCAATCGATAAAGGACATACTACTTCCTATTAGTGTTCCAAGTTCCATAGTAACTATGTCCCTATCTTGGACCATTTTTGAGACACAGCGAGATACTGGTCAAAAATCACCAATTTGAACCTACCCCACCTCAATTTGGCGTCCCCACACAGGATGACCCCGTTGGAATTTCGGAGAGATTTTTGGCATCAAAAAAAATAAAAGTCCCTGGGCTATCACATGGCATTGTTTGCATGATCCTACGTTTGGCCGTTTTGGTAGTGCCGGCTTGTGACAGATGGACACATGATGACAGCATATACTGCACTAGCACAGCGTCGCACAGTACAAATAAAGGGGAACGGTAGAACAGCCATTAAAAATGGAGGTAAGTAAGTAGGTATGTAGGTTTATTAGTGACATTGCTGCGAAAATGCTGCAGGAACACTTTACATCGCTAGAGATGTTACAAGACTGATTGGTATAATGAGCTGTGATGACTCAGTGGCCAACAAAGCTTGACTGGTGTAGAAATGGCTTCAGTTCTCATTGGTACATGACATGGAATGTTGCAGCTCAAGCAGATGAAGGCATACTGTTGACACACCCACAGAAAGGTAATGGATTACCTGGTCACCCAAGGTTGATCATCGAGCCGACAATTAAAGTCAATTGTCTCGTTAGGCTTTTAAAACTACTTCGGTCACATTTATTCTTTTGATGATATCTATGACATTTTTGCAAGTACAGTGAGAATAATGGTACATTCTGTCAGGCATGCTGTAATCTGCAGGTAAAACTGTGTGATACATGTCTGAGCATTTTGAGACTATGCGTAGTATAAATGGCACCATATAAATACTCTTCCTTTCCTTTATATGTTCTACACTACTTGAGTCTACAGACTTTCCAGTAAATGTGCACAAAACTCAAATGATAGCACTCCACTGCCTCGGCAGATGTCAGCTCACATTCACGTCTGCACTCAGCCAACAGCAGACATTACAAACTGCCACGCATGTGACTGAAACTCCATGAACAGTCTTTGTCCTGTGTTGGACCTCAAGCCTGGAACTCTCTTCCTGCTTCACTCTGTGAACAAACTGTCACTATGACATTTAGGCGCCAGTTGAAGACCTATTTGTTTTATCGTGCCCATGGTTCAAATTAGCTATTGTTCTATGTTTTTATGTTGTGTTTTTTCGTTATTTATATTTCATTCTTATGTGTCTGGTCGCTAGAGGTTTTTATTATTGTCATAGATTGTATCTTTGTCATCGACTGGTCAATGTTTCATTGTAAGTGGATATTTTATGTACTATGAACTACTCACCTTGAATGTTGCTGCCACATTGGTAAAATTCGCAATTCCTCCACCAATAATGAGAATTTTACCTACACAATGACAAACAGCTACAGCTGTGTGTGTGTGTGTTTGATGAGCTGTATCACAACCATATTTATGCATTCTTGCACGTATAAAATCAATTTATCTCGGGGTCACCACTCTCCAGACACTAACTGGCAATATTTCCCTTACACTTCATGGCAGTTAATCGTGTTATGCATATATTATCGTCAGTGTCATCAGTACACTATAAGTGTTGGTGTATATTCTACAAAAACGTCCATGATGATTTAATACGCAGTAAAATCCTTTAAAATGCAACACAAGGCGATAACACTGGTATAGCCATAAACGTGAATTTAGCAGTAAACAGTTTTCCCCTGATGAGATTTTACAATTCACTGACAGTTCCCACGACTCTTAGTCAATTCCCTCACATTTCCAGGTTTTCCACACAAGTGATCACAGCTGTGGTCTGGATATCCAACGTATGAATACTGAGCAAGTGAGGAGACCACACATGTGTCACATGCATCTTCAGACGAAACACATGTTTAGACTTCAAAGTGGTAAGTTATGGTTAGGGCTGTATTTTTTGCAGCCACCACGGTATTCGCAAAATTCGCGAACTAGACCTACCGCCATGAATTCTTGTGTTTTGCCACGAAATGCCACATTTGACTACATTTATCCAATAATGTCTGAATAACAGCGTCAACTATAAAATACAACATCAAAATGTATACATCATTTTTATGGTTTACTTTATACAACTTCATTTACAGCATGCAATTCAATATAAAACTGATTGAATGTACTGACTAAATTCAAATTACTCACCCACTAACAATTCTGATTTATCTTTAGTTGGTGACATATGTTTTTAAACTGTTTTTTCCAAGTTTGTTAGTAAAAGCAAAAACGGAGTTTTGGTTTTACACCTGAAAGATAGATGTGACTCTTCTGTATTGCTGTAATTGTGACCGTGAATTCTCTGCAAATCTGGCGTTCTTTGCCGCGAGTAGACCACAAATTTTCCGATTTTTGAATGCAAAAAAATTTACAACCCTAGTTATGATAACCTTATCACTCACAAGTTCAGCATAAGCCTCATCTCTAACAAAGATGTTCTTAATACTTTAAGACAAAACCGTGCACACCTTGTGGATGGACCTGCTTGCACATCAGGCTCAGTATTGTCTTGGCATAGTCATACGTCTGCTGTTCACTTGGAGCTCCGGAGTATTCACCATAGTTGGCCAGCTCTGTTGCCCCGCCCATGTCACAAATTGTGTCTCTGTCAATGAACACATTTGTTTGATAATCAATTTCATAAACAACTAGACAAAATACAGACGGTTTCACAGTGCAGTGCTAACAATAACTGCAGTACAGGAATTCTCAACGGAACAGCTTTGCACTCTGTGCCACTACTTCTCTCATCATCTGTTTAATGGCAAAATTTTCGTACTCATCACAGTTTAATGCAAGTCGCTAAAAGGTTTCTGTAGGGCATAATGTAAGCAAATCCAGTGAAATAACCTCCATCAACTCTGTTGGGCCCATCTACATAATAAATATTCATTTCTGCTTGTATATCAGTACAGTCTGGGTACAATATAGCCAGTCTAAAAGTCTGTGGAATGATGTGCCATTTCCTAGTAACACGTATGTTAAAATGGCAATCTTTCTGCGTGTATCAAAGTAAACAAATGTCAGTTACGTTTAACAGCTGAACTGTTGTAATATGTAGTAAATCATAATAAATATAACAATAAGTGCAGCTACAGCATTAACTAAAAGAAATTCAGAACTGCATCATCCGGCACGGGGCTCCAACAGCTTAGGGTACAAAGGAGCAATCTCATAACACTACATGAGATTAGCAAAGCTTTGTAAGCAAACCTTACTGTAAAGAATGAACATACTTATGTAACAACCTATTCCAACATTCTAAATGAGTATACTAAATAACAAGAGTTGATCAGCATAATCATCATGTGGTAATGTCCCATGAACAGACCACTCCCCACAAGAGTACTCCAATTGGGCTTGTCTATTGAGCTTGATTACAGGCTGTTGACAGTCCGATATTAAGAGATGCAAGATTGGACCCGACTGTCCAGAGAAATGAGTGACATAGCAATCAGAACAGTTCCAGTCCGTTGGCAGTGGATTCATGCAGGCCGGGAGGGCTCTGCTATGATTCACTGATGGATATGTTCATACGATGTGGCCAAAGAACTTCAGTTGTGATGCTGGTAAGTGGTGCATGTTTGGCACGTAAGTGGAGATGCATGCCCACCGAGGTACTCGGACTGGCAGTGGCACACAAAAACAATACTCACGCAAATATGACAGAAGCTCCTCCGCCTGCGACCATCGTCCATATGCGACCGGCAGGGTTCAAGATGGTCAGTTTCAGTGACGCACCACTCTTGGCATCAAGATCAGCTATGTATGCTTCCTACAGCACATACACACGACAATCCACAGCTATCCAAAGCAATGTAAGGCCGAGGCCACCATAATCAGCTTCTCAGAGCACACTGGCATATGTGTAGACAGTTCATCTTTGCACTGCACTCACAGCCGTGTTGTGGATGGTGGATCACATCCCTTCCACAATCTGCCATAAACTTCCCATTTTTCACACTAACAGCAAATTATACTGATTAGTGACAGTATGAACAACTTGCCAAGGCTTGTTATGCAACACAACCCTGACCAGAAATCAAACCCAGAACCCATTGTTTGCCGACTGTTGCACCATCACACGCAAGTGCATAAATCCACAACATTTATAAACTGAAAAGCCACAGAAACACCTTACTATTTCAGTTAGCTGACATCACAGATCCTCTTCACATATGCCTTATCTCTAGAGACTTACCAGACGAGACATAGGTAAGGTCTGTGCTCAATGAACAGTTGCCATTTCACTGGGCATGAGACAGGACTAAACTAGGCATATGTGCTTTCTCATCTGCAAGACAACATGCTTAAAACTCGAGTCCATCTACTTAGCTGACAGCATACGATGACTGCGGAATATGTTTAGTTTACTTCTACCTTCAACGAAGCTGGTAAGCTGTAGCTGTAGATTTATGCACTTGCGTGTGATGATGCAACAGTCAGCAAACAATGGGTTCTGTGTTTGATTTCTGCTAACACTAACACTGTTGTTCTTGTAAAGACACTAAATTATAATGCATGGCGTTACCTCGGGGAATGCTTCACGGCCAAATGGCGGAGGAAACTCAAGGTCTCCCCAGTGCTGCTTGCAGATGTATTCAGCACACTGGTCTATTTTGGCTGCTAGATCCAAGACGAACACCTTTCCTCCAGTCACAACTGTTAACCATGCACATACACATCAGAACAATTATCTATATTCAACAACTTTACAAATGAATAACAAACGTCTGCAACAGTATAGCAGAGTCGCCAAAAGTATCTTAAAACAATAAATCACAATGTAACGTATCTGCCAGCTCTGTAAACTAATAAAGTAAAAAGTGATATAAATTCTCCTCATTTGCTGGCCTTCATGCCGGCCACAGAATGACGACTACTGTACTATTAGAAAATGGACTTCAACGACCCAGCGTCTACATGGACGCCTTCGCCACCTCAACGGCCTGCTAATTGTGACCTTGACCTCTGACCTCCAGAATCTAACCAGGTCATCAGTATGGGCTAGTGAATATTCCCTTACGTTTCGTCGAAATTGCTCAAACGGTTTTTTATATAGGATATCGTGTCAACAACATCTGGCGCGACATCAAACGAATGAATGAATGAACAGATAAACGGACGTGTGAACAGCCCAATAACACAATGTCTGTTGGATGACGAAGGCATGAAAACTGCTACAAATACGTGACGTAGCATTTGAAAACTAACACCACTTTCTTACTTATGAAATCATAGCTACATAACTAACGTATACATAAAGCAAATATTATAAAAGCTCTCACGCAGCGGTTTATTGGATCACTTTCCCTGTTACCCGCAATTAGCCAGCTACTCCGTTATCCTGAAAGGTAACTGGCACAAATTTTTTCTGCACTACCTGATTCCGTCTACCATAGTGGAATCACTGACGGGGATTCATCTGGTCTTCATCCCTTAATGACTCCCAAGGATAGGTATTTCACTACCTCTATGTTGCCTCTCTGATGACAACATACTGTACGTACACGAGTACAAGTCGATCCGCGAGTACAAGTCGATCCACGTATAAGTTGACCCCCCTTCCATACCGTCTTTCAAGTCATATGGCTGACACAATTAACAGCGTCAAGCGCGATGCAGCAGTGCGAAAAGTCCGCGTATATTGCAACGAGCTTAACAGCTGATCACAGCAAGTGCGATGCTGTGCTGAGCGGCCGCGTCCGACACCGCCACTATGATACGCCGCTTGCGATGTCAGTCGTGTGCCATCCACGCCCACTGAGACTGTTACAGACGTTAACATGCAACTGAAGGAGAGAGGCTGATGCAGCCTTGTAAGTTGTAAGTTCACTAGGTCGCTGGAATAGAAGAGTTGAGAATGCCTTGAATGCTGGTGATCAGCATGGCGACAATGCAGCACCACACTGTAATCTTCTTCCACCGACCCGTTCATCTCCCTGCAGTATCAAGCTACGCAGACCAACGTGAAGTGTCAGTGACACAAGGGGACCAAACGGCCACCCGGCCGTGCTATGGGGCAAAGCGTCCTTCAGTCTCCAGCTCAGCTTACATCATCTGCATTAGGGAAACATTCGTGGCACATATGCTAATCGACTGTGACCCGCATATAAGTCGACCCCCCCCCACCGATTTTGAGGGGACAAAACTGTCCCAAATTTTTCGAGTTGTATGCGAGTACATACAGTACTTAACCAGTCCATACTGGTATCAATAATGGCAGTTCACTCTTTGTTATACAATTAGATAGCAGAATAACATCATGTTAACTATGCAAGAATTTTCTTGTTCATTGTTGAAAGGGTAGTTCACTCACTTCTGCAAATATTCCTTAGCAACAAAACAGAATGCACATATAAGCATAATACAACAAATAAACTGCTTTATGTCCCTAGAGAATAAAAAGCACAGTTGGTTTACCAAGTGGATTAATTTCAAGGTATGTGAAATACAGATCACAATATACTTTATACAGAGACATGATAAATTCAAGAACAGCTCTGCACACAAAAACACACATACATGACAAGCATTATGTGCATTTTCATATAACTGTTGTTTATCACATGAACCATTATAGTTTTTCTTATCTGTAAACTTAAAGACCTTTAGAATATACTGTCCATAACTAGCTAACTATATTACGCACTGCAGTATAAATTATCCTGATGTATTACAATGACTCAACTGCTACCATACAGCATTGTGTGTATGATGATATGTTTAGCCATTTTGATACAACATCAGCTTCTGATAGGTGAACACAGTGATATATCACATACAGCAAGACACAGTAAAAATCATATTATGATTTTAAACAAAGTATTAAATCAAATTAAACTGGGCTTCAAAACGTAAAACCTGACAAATAGCTCAGCTGTGACTAGGCTATATGACCCTTTGTACCGATACCATCTGGTGTGGACTCTGATAAGCTCAGCCATTCCAATACAATATCGGTGCTCCAGAGACAGGCAGAGATACGAAGTAGAAATAAAAATTAGCCATGTACGGGGACTGATGGTCGACTCTTCGCAACTGACGTTTGTGCCAACTTCAAAGTCACGTGACACAAAAACTAGGCTGAATATCAAAAATTTGGCCCGATCAAATTTAGATATTACAGTGTATGCCCTAGTTTAAAAATCCATAGTCAGTTGCCAGCTCCCATTGTAAATTGGCAGAGGAGATAGCTTTTGAAAACGGCTGGATTTCCAACTTTGAAGAGCTCGTGACCTTGACCTTGGATTGGGTCATACTGCATACCGTCGTGCATCACTCATCGACCTCTACCTATATGCCAAATTTCATTGAAATCAGAAAAACGTTTTTGTGGACGAACGGACATACGTACGCATGGACAGACGGACGCACATTTGAGACCGGCTTTATTAGGTCAACTCTGTCGAAGAGTCGACCTAACAACAACAGGCCATAGCATTCATACACTGTGCTACCCTCATGCATTGCATAAGCAAACAAAATTCTCAGACTAACTGGTGGCTGTTACTGTTAACTTTGCCAAGAAGATGACTCTTAACATCCGCCACCGACAGCTCAGCATCAATTGCAATCTCGAGTCGCGATGCCTTTAAACAGAAACAAGAAAAGACAACAGAACGTGGCCAATATTTACAATAACCAATCACATAAAATTACATAAGTAAATGAAATTACATCATACACTGACTGTTGTGTGTTCCCATCATTTACTTCCCACACAACTACTCAAGCACACTTCAATAAAGAATTCTTAGTTTAAATTCTCGTATACGCAAGTTTTAGACCATTTGCAGAAAAACTGCTCCCACATATAGTAAATACGAAATTACCGTATAATAACCACAAAATAAAGTAACTGACGTGACCAAAATGGTAGATAAATATTATCAGTTAAGGACGATAAGTAATTGGGCTGTTTTTACAAGAAATTCAATTTATCATCACCAATAAAGTCAAATTCAGCATGCATGGAACACGTACAATCCTGCTAGTGACAACTAACGACATTTATTCTTGCATTAACCAACATTCAATATAGTTGCCATACAGTCTTATCCACATTCCTGCACACAGTGGTCAAATAACCAACTGAGGACAAATAGACAGGATGGCAAAAGGCAAAGCATTCATTCATCACTAACAGAATATGTGACGTGCATTTAATCAGAATATTACTTTTATAAGCATTTACCTTTGCATCAACGTCTCCAATCTCAACACCTCCTTCATGATGGAAGAGAATCGTGTCACCTTGTCGGTGAGAGTAGATACACACGTAAAATTCTTCATTCTGAGACACCGACACACATAACAGACCAATGACTTCATATGCTGTGAACAATTTTGAACTTGTGCATAACAAGAAAACATTACAACGTGACCAATCAATAACAACTAATATATTGACTACAGGTGTTCACTGGCAGCTTAATATTTTTTCAGACTACTGTATTAACTAGCTGCTGACTGGAACACTGCATGACGTCAATATATGGCACCGAGGTCACCCCAGTTAGGCACCAAATATATGTGGGGTAGAAAAGCTCTAACACATTTCTTGGAAACTGTACAAGATAGTAATGTAGTGGCTTCCTCTGGTAGGAAATGGTGATGCTAGAGTCTTCAGATTTAGTGCACGGGTTGAGCATAACAAGTTCTACCCTACGCATAACAAACAACACAGAAGGGATGTTGTCAGGTATACTTGTGTGGTCCACTGTGGCTGCTCAGGCCAGCCCACAGTCTCAGCAACCTAGCACTGACCAAAATGTGGCTTGGTCCTCAGAGTTATGATTCAAACAGCCCTATGACGTTTATTTGCACTGTTGTTTTTAACGCATGTGCACCTGTCATGCTACTGAATTCCCTAATCAATAATAATAAGTAACTACATGTAAAATGTCCAACAGCTCCACAATACAGTTTTCATGCTGGAGACAATCAGTACAAGACAATGAAATTTGAGCTGAATGTCAAACAATATGCAACCTGCTTATGAGGAACAAACGGTTCAATAATGAATCTCTTCAACTTTCCAGTCGCTGCACCAATCTGCCACAAGCAATATCCACAGTTAGTTACCTGGAGTTTAACGTCCCCTTTCAGCACAAATATGGCTATATCAGACACAAAGGGTCAGGGGGGTGGAGAGCTATCCCTACCCAGTGAAGGAAGGCCAGCGATATATTAACCTAAACGCTGGTTGCCTTTTTTTCAGCAGACACCCAAAAGGAAAAGGGATCGAAAGGCTCATTTAAATTATTATGCTAGCGCCTACAACAGTGGAAGACAACTATTGCACTGCAAGACTAAAGTAAACCAAATACAACAAAACACCAGAATAAATCTTAACTAAGCAATACAGATAACACAGAATTAACAAAACAAACTAAACCCAGGTTCAGTAGCCTCCTACAACCTCCGTCTGGAAAAGGAGTGGGACGTTACTAGTAGAATAGGAAAGGATGGACAAAAGAAGAAAATAGGTAAAGTGAATAAAAAAAGGAAAAGGGAAATAAGTAAAAAGAGCAAAAGATGAGAAAGTAAATGGACAAGGAAGGGAAAAAGGGAGGAAAGGGGGTACCCCGGCCCCACGCGGGCACAATACCCACAGCTTGTTACAAACAAGACTAGTCTAGCATACAATTATCGGATACACAGTAGTAACCTGAACTACTACCATCCCCATCAGCTGTCGGCAGAGTCAAGGTCAATAACACTGAACTCAGTAGCTTTACATCTAAGACAACAAACTGCTACAGACTAGTCAATTACTATAACAGTTGACAGAAACTGTCAAACTACTACCCAGTCCATGTTATACTGAACACTCAGTCACACCTGTCCATGCAGATAAGTCCATATTACTCAGACTCAGTAATTATTAATCTCATTGCGGTATTACTTCATACCACGATACCTGCACAGCTACCATACTTGGCCCTTCAAACTTTAGAAGAATGGCCTTTCACAAATTTTGCATCACAAAATGTTACTGTGGTATTACGGCTGTCCCCATCAGCGGGCAGCTGTCTGACGCACAGCACAGAAGCATTAGGACTATGAGACGCTGGAGGTCATTGGAAATGCTACCAGCGAGTACGGTGAATATAACATCATATTAATTTTACTTAGTAATTTTTCAATTATCTCATGCGGTTTACAAGCCCATCATTTACCTACAAATGAAGCTTGGCTAGACCATGTATTGGGTTAGTCTTTCACTTCATGGCAACTCAGCGAGCGTAGCAAACCACTAGCTAGCTAAGTGTGCGTGCAGCGAACTGAGCGCTTCAGTGCACCGTCTCTCACATCACCATCACAGTCACTTCATCGCCGTCACGTCCCCTCCCCGCAGCAGCAGCAGCAGCAGCAGCATACTTATCTGGTCTCACGCGCGCAACCCACACACACACAAACACACACACAGACATAGACACCACGATGTTGAAGCAATCAGTCGCCGCCGCCGCCACCGACGACCACTAAACCCAATTTGTACATCACTTGTCCTCATCTCTCTGCAGCTGCAGCATCTGCACTTCTCTCTCTGCTCCGTCTCACTATTACTACGTTGAACACGTCACGCCATTCCGTTACGACACCGTCAACACCGCATTTCATCACTATGCCTCTATCTTAACAGCAGTATTCCACCCGGTTCCCCTCGTATGTTCTGCACTCGGACAAGTATCACAGGTTTCCATGGGCCGAACGTCCTTCCTTTCAGCCAACCAACAGCAAATATCAAAATGTTATCCGCAAATTCAGCGGCCTTTTATAAATGTAAAAGCTATCTTCTGTGCTTAGAATTTGCGGATAAAATTTTGATATTTGCTGTTTTAGAACGGCGGCTTTTACAATAAAGAGAAACTAAAG
>Ga0209363_1000277_pt1 | contig 18616 bp, 10 predicted proteins | sample WorMetexBAHAMAS3_FD_187385 | JGI IMG/M metagenome (GOLD analysis project Ga0209363, IMG submission 187385) | Marine gutless worms symbiont microbial communities from Max Planck institute for Marine Microbiology, Germany - Inanidrilus exumae... | ecosystem: Host-associated > Annelida > Digestive... | reverse complement strand
AAAGGAGCGAGATGATAAGTAAGACTTGAACCAGCTGAGAACAGAGCCATGAATACCAAACCAAGATGAGAGGCGAGTGATTAAGATGTTGTGGTCGATGGTGTCAAAGGCAGCAGAGAGATCGAGGAGGCAAAGGCATGATACTTTTTGTGATCCTATTGCATTGATGAGATGATCGTGAATGTAGAGCAGAGCAATTTCAGTGGAATGATGTTTACAGTAGGCAGACTGGTGAGGATTAAGTATATATATATGCACAAAAGCACTAAAAGTAATCTCACAAAAATGCTTTCTGCCTGCACAAACTGACCAGAACTGAGCTGATTAGCTGTTGCTAAAGTAATCAATATGACCTTTTGTGAGAGCTTTCCAGTAACAGTAGTATTCCGAATATTTACTTATAAATCTGTTTAATATTCTTGGCATCTTTACAACACATATCTGTGGCTTGAACAATGTGCAAAAATAGCACTAAAAACTAGCACACTGAAATTGTGAGCATAATCACTGCCGTAAATACAATAATAGACAGGTACAACGAAGGTCTACAGTGAATGAAAGCTATAGTCATATGAGGAAGTGAACTGTTAATTTTACAAAGAAATGAAATGTATAATTTTGTCAGTTAGACGATGTATACCGGTATACCTTTTTCTTCATTGCTGCTCTGACCGTCCCCATTAGGTAAACTTCATTACTCTGAATAGCAATGCTGCACACTCGGTTGCCGTCAAGCAGCATTTGCAATTTACATTTCCATCCACCCACCTTAAAAGCGCTTGCAATGCAACGCCGCCACATGTGGGGATTATGTAATGAGCTGTCGCCTGCCCCCAAACCACCACTAATGATCGGACTCCGACTCGCTGAAAGACTTTAGCATGTCTGCGTATCAGTCTGTTGGCTGTCAGCTCCCAGCTGGGCGTCATTATCGTCAGTCCGTGAAGAAAATCGTAGCTTTGGTTATGCAAAATGGCGATTCCGATTCCGATTTGATTTTAGAAAAAATTCGATTTCGATCTCATTTTTAAAAATCTTTGCAGCACTACTGCAGACCACTAATAGGAAGTGATATGTGGCAGTGGACTATTGAATAGAGGTACTTGTGGACCTGTTACTGAAGTAATTAGTAATAGTGGAACTTTTAATGAAGTTTCTTTGTTTTTTACATTGCATTTATATGTTGTCTGTTTGGGTCAGGAATGGCAATATGTAATGCGGCGGGAAATGCAGGTATACGAATATATTGTTTGAAATTTTGTAGTTCTGTTCTGGTTTGAAATATTTACTACCATAAACTAATTGTGTATTCTAAAGTTTTAACTTGGTGTTGTATACTCTTATTGAACACAGACATGTTGAACATGCCATTATGACCAGTCAATTGATGAAGATGGTTATAAAAGAGATAATGTAGATTGTTGGCATCTGTTTGTAATTTTGCATGAATTTATCAATATGTATGTAGTAGATAATCTTTGGTTTTATTATGTCTTATTTGCTGCTTATTTGTGGTACAGAGATGTTGTAGGAAACACTATTAAAGAGAACTGTATTGTTGTATGACCAACTATCGAGCTGCATCATTGATTGGTCAAAACACAGTCACATGATATTTATCAGTATCGAATGATCTACGAGTTACGTGCAGTGAAAGGTCATGGTGAGGTAACGGAAATGTCAGACGTTGGACATTTTGATGTCAAATATTTGACATTCCGTGGACTCACAGTGACCTTTTGGTCGGACTTATTAAGCCAGTACGGCCACACTTGCGACGTAGAAATCACGTGCCGGTAATTAGTATACTATAATTGTAAGACTCTGATGCTTATAAATAAAACAACTGAGTGTGCGTTAATAAGTGGTGCGCGAGAACAATAGTCAAAGTTGGAATATACAGTTATACATGACAATTAAATAGGTAACTAAACAAATGAGACCAATGTCCGAAATAAAGTACGAATTTTTACTTCGAGTATTTCGAGTTCACTTCTGCTGTCCTGTGTTAGGCAACACCTAGCGAATGGTTTAATATGAAGTTGAGTTTGTTGGTACACACAATGGCGAACGCTGAGAGTCGCCTTGTAACAGACGACATAACTCGACAGTCTATTGGCATTGTTCAGATGATTATTTTTCAAATTGATCTTTTTTTAAATTTTTGTAGTTGGTCATATGACAAAACAGACAAAGCACACATATTATGGCAATATTCAGATATGATGGCCCCGTTTGAAATGTCAACTTTCAGGCTTCACTCTCTTTTTGACATTTCAACCTTGTGTCATCATATTTGTACACTGGATGAGGTCACAAATTAGATCAGCCATTCAGCCTAACACACAGCCTTTCGCTGATCAAATTGCTGAGTGAAAACTTCAGTCTGAGCAATCGCTAATCCAAAAAGTGACCTCAGTATTTCAATTCGGACTGAGCGGATCGCTCAATCCGAAAGTACCGCTGAGCAATTCGCTGAACGGTAATTCTAGTCGTTTCGGACTGAGCGAAACCGCTTAGTCCAAAGTTAATCTGAACAGCAAAAGGCTGATTTAATTTGTGACCTCGCCCATTGTGTCTCCAAAAAACAACACTGCTTTTGCATGCAATAACTTTTACCTACATCAAACCGATTTTGATAATATTTGGCAGAAATGTTGCCAACAATATAATAAGTCATATGGTACCGGTACCTTATTTTCCCACCTCACCTGACTAGTTTTTCTGCACTAGGCCTACTTGGCAAAACATGCAAACACTTAAATCACATCTTTTCACTCAGATGTTGTATTACTGCTTTTCCAGAGTTCAACCAGTCACTGCTTGATTTCTTCAGTTTTGTTGAAATGCAATTCATATTCACGATTCTACAGACTGCCTAAATCTTGTAATTAATTGAGTTTAGCTATGGCTTGTTGGGGCCATAGCTCAGACGAAATGAACTTGAGAGTTTTGCACAGCAACTGTTGGACTGTTGTACGCACTGTGCAATGGTGCATGCACGAGTTGTGTTGCTGAAAGGCAAATAATATTATCACTGACAACATGTTTGATAACAGTTAACATTTGTTAAGATAATAAGATATCTCACCAATACTGCTGATTGACTTTTCACTTGAGGCTCGATAAAGATTAACTCCGACTTTTGACACAGCGACCGACATCATGACACAGCCTTTTGACAGGCTTGGTAAACAATGAGTGTGTGGTAACAGATGGCAGCATGCTATACTCCCTTTCTAGGTCTTGTTTTGTGCGGATTCTTGTGAGAATGATAGGCAGTTCAGCTGTGACCGAGTGATAATATGAATGTGTTTTCTGTGTCTGTTGGCAAAAACATTCAGTGTTTAAGTGAAAAGACGCAATTTTTGGCTTTTTGTTTCCTCAATAGTGCAGTAGCATTAGTTAGGTGAGGTGGGAAAAATAAAGTGCCGTTTGACTGCTTACTTTTTTAGCAACATTTTTGCCAAAAATTATCAATATCGGTTACTTCAAGTTATAGCAAACCACATTGTCGTTTTATTGAGACACTGTGTACTTGTAAGTGCCCCACTTACAGGCATGCATTATCTGTATAGTGTGTTCTGACTATTCCGAGTGCACTAGTTGCCATCAGAAAGGGTATGCGGGCAGTAATAAAACTTTGCTGAAGCATAACCTCCAGTTCTTCAACGGGTGTGCCAGTTAACACAGGTCGACCTGCATAATGGCAGTACAATGACTGTGCATTTGTTTGTTGCTTTATCTGTTTGTTTGTTTGTTTGCTGTTTATTTAGGAAATAATTCCTGGTCTGTATTTAGGTCCGTATTCTACAGCCAACAGATCTCAGGTAGACATTTGTTGTTGGCAGCATGTAGCCCAAATAGATACGTTTAACTGACTCATTATCATAGTTCATAATATTAAGAATTTCAGACCCAATGCATATCGTTTTAACATTGTACTGGTGGCTTACCCAGCCAAAGGCCGGTTACTCCTCGCACCTGCGGCGCTCGGAGGTGCTCGATCCATCCATTACACTGCACACCTAGAGGTCGCCACTGGTGTTGCCAGTGCACTGGCCCGATGCTGTTTCTCAAAATCGCACCACAGGCCAGCGCGCGTTGCTCGTGCTGCCAGTGTGGTAGCCATGGACTACAGGCCAGCGTGCGTGGCCGTGATTGGCCCGTGCCGAAGTCGTACCACAGGCCAGCGCAGGTGCGCACAAAGCCCGTGTTGCCAGTGCGGTGGCCCCGTGCCATTTCTCAACCGCATACTTTCTCGAAATCGGCAATTTTGCACCATTTTCTGAATTTTTACACATTAAGGGTCGAAATTTTCCGGATGTTTTTCGGTTCATGTTTTACGTCTACATATGACCCCTATGAACGATGAAATGTTTCATGGAAATCGGTCCGCGTGTGTTTTCAGAAATCCGGAAGACAGACATACAGACGGACAGACAGACGTGACAGCTTTATATATATAGATGCGTTGTATGTGCCAGTTTTTCAGTGATTCTAAGAGCTCAGATTAGTGCCGCTGTTGTCCAAAATGCAGTCAATTACTCACAATGTACCAAATAGTATACTTTATTTTATTAACCGCTGCATATCATAAGCTGTGAGTTGTGCACTACAGGTACAGAATTGATATTTTATTCTGTTTAATAAGCTTAATAGCTGAATGCAGTATCTGTTATTGAGTTTTTGTTGCTGTGTACAAATGGTGGTGTCGTTACTGGTGATATTTTAATTCAGCTTGCACGTCTTCAAGAACTTGGCATTACACATATTGTATGTGTTAAACATCCGGGCAAAGATGTATTTATTCGAGCAAACTTTCCGGAACATTTCAGGTACTTATTGCGGTATGCTGATGAAATTTTTCTGATATCTTTGGAATCAAACAGGAGAATTCTGTTATCAATCTTATTACTTACTTGTAATGTCTGTAAAACTTGAGTTTTGTCAATTTTGTTGTAATTGGTATAAACAAGGGTTTATACTTGTGAAGAAATACACTGTTGTGCATTTGACTATCTGACCAGCCATCACTGTATCAGCATGTCTTATCAGTTATCAGTGTCATATGCTCTAAATAGTTCAGCTGACTTATTGGGCATAATGGTGTGGAGGTCATCAAACATCTTGTTTGTTTAATTTAACGTTTTTTACAAGCGATGTTTACAGTGATGGAAAATGAAGATGTTCAGTAATCCAAATTCTGTAATAATGGATCACATTACAGTACAGTACCAATTTGCTGCTGCATTGTATTGTGACCTCTGTCCCTCAACAATTTCCCACCAACTACCTGAGCTGTCTGCTAGATCAGTGTGATGTCAGCATGACCTTCATGCATGATAGGTTTCACTGCCAGCCAGGCATGTGTTTGCTGTTCGGTGCATACAGTTTTCCACATGGCCATGCATACATACAGTTCTCTCAATTTGCAGTCACAGTTGCTAGTCTGGAAAACAACATGGCCCAGACTGCCTCCACGGACTTTTGCCTTCACCATTTCTTCTGAGCTACTCGGTTTTTGATTTTTATTTTTTCATTATTTTTCGTTTCTGGGCCGTGCGCTAGATTAAGCTGGCCATCTTGTCAGCTTTTGAGCGCACCTAAAATCTACCGTATCGTATCGTATCGTATGATGACCCTGTATTTGAACTGATGCTTGTGCATACATAAATTGCGACATTTGGCTTACATCATATTGCTTACGTATATTTTTATGAAAATAATGTCGTGTTGTGAATATACTACCTGATTATTCTGTGAATTGCAATTATTTGTTGATGTATTTAATGCCATGCACATCATTAAAATGTGTGGCTTGTGGCTACTAGCTTTACATTGTCGTGGCTGAATTACATCAACAGTGCATGGCAAAAGATTTCTGGGTTACCTGACTGTCATTTGTACTATCTGTAGCGCCATAAACTATACATTTAGTACTGTGATAATAGTAGTGCCTTACTGGAGTCGTCACTGTTGTAAAATTGCATTTGCAATTTGTGCGAAAATGTCTGAAGTACTTAATGTTCTGTTTAAGTAATTTGCACATGCATGTATGTCAGATTAGATGTTGTACATTTTAAACAGGTATCTGGTGCTAGACATTGCTGATAATCTACTTGAGAACATTATGAAGTTTTTTCAGCCGGTATCTGTTGCGCTTTATTTCACTGAGACTTATATGTAGTGGGTTTTTCTTATGCCTTCTGATAAGCCAACTTACTGGTAATGTCTGTAGCACTTGAGTTTTGTCAACTCTGTTGCAATCGGTATAAACGAGGGTTTATACTTGCCAAGAAAAGCACTGTGATGCATTTGACTATTTGACCAGCCATCACTGTATTAGCATGTCTAATCAGTGTTGAATATGCTTGAAATAGTTCAACTGACGCATTGGGCGTGATGAAATTTTGGATATTGTTTACTATGTTGAAGTTTTAGTAATATGTTTTATGTTTTGAGTATTTGCTTCTTTGATTCCAGTTGATTTCTCGCAGGATGCAATCAGCACATACACTGGTATTTAAATTACTCTGGGGCAATTCTGAGGTTTTTGCAGTGGAAGGGTGACACATTGCACTGATGGAGGTGAAATTTGATGCGGAGGAGTCGATCAAAGGATACAAGCACAAATAGTTCACTTTTGCATGCCAAATTTGTCCTGATTGGTAAAAGCAGATGGGTGTTGGCCTATTGGGGCCCTGCCAAAAGTTCTAGGATAGGTTAAATTTGAGATTTCTGGCCTTTCAGGTATGACATGATGCACAAATTGAACTGAAATTTGATACAAAAGAGCACCACAGGTTTACCATTTTATGGCAAATTTCACATTGATCGGTTTAAGGGTATGGGTATGGTGCCTCTCACAGAAACTATAATAAATAATTTGCAAAAAATGTGTATTTTGCACGTCCTTTTGGTATGGTATCGACTCAGCGATACTTATGGTTTCTATTATTTTAATAGATTTACTGCTATTAGTTACGTTTTGTTTTACTGGCTGACGTTTCTGAAATTAGTCCAGGTTAGAGCAGAGTTAAATGCTAATAGACAACATTAATTCATTGGAATATGGGGCAGTAGTCTAAAACTAGGCTTAATAGTTGGACTTCATTCACTGACCATGAGGACATTTTGCTAGTCTGCTGACTGTGCTTGAAGTACCTTCTTTTATACATGAAAACTGATACTTGTAAACTGTCATTAATAACTGAGAAACTATTGCTATTATTATGTTACAGTTTATTTTCTGCACAGGTGTACAAAATGTACATAATAGAATGTCACTACTTTATTTTGCATCAATTTTAATATACCTTTTTGACACTGAGCATTTCAAAGTGAGCAATAATCATCGTTTATTATTATGCCAATATGGCAGCATAAAGAGACACAATAAGATAAGACAAGTACATACAAAAACAAAATATCCTTTACAACTATAAGAACATAATCATAAAAGCACAAAAAGCAAACGATAAGGACACAATCATAAAAGCACAACAAAGCACACACCCACGTATACTCAATTGGAAACTATCAAACATAGCGCCAATAATACAGACAAATAAAATTCAGCTAACAGAGATATGACCAGCACTGACTGAGTTCATGACAATAGTATGCCAGATATGTGTCTTAATGGATACAGCACACAGTTGTTGATAAATGCAAAATATTCTGCCATAGATATTTTTTATTTTGCAACTGCTTTCCAAGTCTTAAATTAATTCACTGTCGGTTTTTAGGCTGCTTAGCCTTTACGCATGTGGCCTATTGCTACAGATGTCACACACAACATACTGTGTGTGTTTCTCACTGTCTGTGTGTTGGGCTATGCAACAACAGCTGAACCAACTGAGACGCCATTTGGGGCCTGACTCATGTCGTTCCAAGAAACCATGTATTAGATGTGGGTCCAGATTCCCCACGGAAGGGACACTTCTGTGGGGACATGTGCCAGCTCATTGTAACGAACCTATGCACGAGTGTATTGCACATTTTTGCCTGCCACCATGGGAGAATGTGCTCGCACATCGCACACGGTGGACGAATGCATTTGCTGCCTTTACTATCTTTGAACGCAATGCGGCCTTTGGCCAAAGTACTATGGTGACTTGTGTTATTTTGCATTAATGTACACCCTCTGCAATGCTATAATTTTCAGTTCTACGACAACGACAGTTATGGGCTGAAATGATATCTGTTTGCATCTTGTTAAATGGTTTGCACACTTGCCCATTCTTCTTCAGTGGCATGCTCCATGATACAGTCTTGCCTCCATTATGGAGTGTTTCGATGTCATTAGAGCACATGGTCATTGGCCTTCCACCAGGTTGAGTGCATCCCAATGTTAACTGACCATACATCAGCATCAATCCCCCACATACAGGTAGCACATGGGCACCCTTGAGGTCTCCTCACTTGCTGGTAGACTGCTATGTCACTTTTCAGTTGCACAGACAGACTAACAGTATTTCCACAGTCCATACTGTCCAATATTTCATCAGATGTTGAATCACAGTACTTAGTGTTGTGTTTATCATGCTGCGATAAACATGCTGGTATAACACGCGTTATGCTAACTGATTAAACTGTATTGTAAATAACTAAGTTGACGGTAGATTTTCTTAATACTTGAAAGCAGTGGTGAAATAATTGGAAACTAATGACGATGAAATATTATGATAATATACCAGAAAATTTTACAGTTATTAAATTATTGAAACACTAATAAATGGATTATGTTTCAATAATTTAATAACTGTATATTAGTGTCATCTTTGAAATACTTGGTACTAGTGAGCAAGCTTATAGAACAGCTACACGATAAAGAGATGATGTTGTGTTCCATGACATTTGATAAAAATGTAGAATAGTAACTGTAATTTAATCGTGTAAAATGTTATAGCAGTCTACCATAGTTTGTTATATATTACAAATTAATGATAGTATGGGTGTCACAGTTCTTGCTATATGCCTTTGTATTGCTTGTTAGCAGCTGTAACTTGGGGGTTAAGATAATGGTCTCTCTTAGCAACCTACATTGTATTTTTCTCAAGACTTTTATGAGCTGATGTTGGTGAGGGGAAAGGCATGCACCTGAAATTACTTAGACCTTTTACATGTAGAGATTGTGCATGGCTAAAAGATGTCTAACTATGTTGTTTTTTGACCGTAATTTTGCAGGTGAAGGTATTTCTTGATGAATGTCTATCTTCTGGTGGTAAGGTTACTATGATTGTGTAGCAATTTCGGTAGCACTTTATGGAGTGTCAGTTTTTTTAGTTTTTATCCAGATACAGAGCTTCGGTTCACAGTGAACCTTGCTGGTCATTTCAGATCCTGTGATCATGCAGCATTTAACTCTAGATTGAAAAACATATGTGTAATGTTTTTCACCCTATTGCAGACTCCATCTTGGTATCTAAGATTTTGTTTGTCGTATACATTTTCAATAGGGATGGATGGATAGTGATTTTCTGCCGGATACAGTATTCGGTTAACCGGCGCCTAATATCCGGCTGGTTCCTGATTCGAATTTTTGATATAACTTTCCCACTAGTCTATACCTATAAAAATTACAGCAAAAAATCGCGTCCAGTGCTTGATTTTTCTGTAATCTTTAATCTGCAGTGATTGCATTGCGCTTTTACATCATCCTCCCGTTTGACTGAGAAATAACTGGACTTGGAGTTCAGTAAATCGATACCAGTGTGAACTGGTACGCCGCCCAATAAAACGGCAGTCACTTGCTGGTCGCGTCATTCACGTAGAGATTAGATTCCTATTTGCGTATTTCTCTGAAGCATCAAGTATCAAAACAGCATGTGGCAACAGCGTCTCTTGCATCAAAGTTATAAAGCGTGTACATTAATCGGCGGGCAGTGGGCTAGCGGGGAACCTGACCGGCGGCTCCAGTTAGCACCAGAGCACACTGCCGGCGGTCGGCTACATTAATCGACAGGCTTTATCGGCAGATTTTCGCGGCTGATACCAGCTGTTAATATGCGCAGTGACATTGGACTTAGTGCAAAAATGGGTACTGTAGTTCGTGAAAATCCGACCCGCCGTGCCACATACAATCCAGCCAGAGACGGATTTCACCGGTTAGTGGAAAACTGGCCGGATCCGGATGGCTGTGTCGGATAACCGTCCATCCCTAATTTTCAATATATTTTGAAATTTTGTGTCCTCATTCTTCTCTTTATTACTATGTGGTGTACAGCACAGTATATGCTGTGTTCTGTCAGAATGGCAAAACATACCATCACGCAACTATTAGCGTCACTTAGATAATGAGGGTGCCAAAATACATATATGGTAGGAAAACTTGGCTATTTTCGACCATCTCTTGGAAATGATACACAACAACAAGGACATACGTACTACAGAAAGTGAATAATGTGTTGTATATGCATTATGAGATGGTGAATTTGCCGTGACTTTGAGTAACCCTTACCAACCCCAACCGCTGTAGTGGGTGGAGATGGCGACTTCAAATTTGGTAGATAGGTTGATCATAGCAAGTGCCAGCCACAGATGACAAAACGTCCCAGAAACAGGCGTGGTCAGGTGACATGAACCATTTAAATTTTGGTGGGCACCAGCCATATCTCTATAATGGCTGAAGCTAGAGTCGTCAAATTTTGTACACATGTAGACTATACCAAATCCTAGCTTATGGATGACAAACAACCCCTAAAAGGGGCATGGTGATGGTCAGATGACCCATTTTCAGTTTTGACGCCCGCAATCATATCTCCAGAATGGCTGAAGTGAGAGTCGTCAAATATTGTACACAGGTAGAATATATTGTGTTTTAGCCTGAGATAACAAACTACCCCCTAATGGGCGTGGTCAGGGTCACGTGACCTATTTTTAAACTTTGGCCACCAGTCATATCTTTGGAATTGGTGAAGCTAGATTTTGACTGACATAGTACGTCATGCGTTTTCTCTGCGATAGCTGAGCTTCTTGTTTGTACATCTGTGCAACAGTTGACAAGATTTCAACTGACACAGCGCGTTGCACAGTTTCTCTGTGGTAGCGTAGCTTCTTGTAGGAAATTGTATGTCGCCTGTAGAATGGCACCGATATCAGTGACCTTGAGTGACCTTGAGGGTCAGTTTCGGCGTTTGAAACCTTTTCTAGCTCCCATATCTCTGGTGATATATATCATATATTAACTACAGTATGTTTGCACATGAATAAGAAAGTATACGTGATTTGTAATTTCAATGGTCTTATTGAAACTGAATGAGTTCTCAAGGTCACAGGCAGTTATGTACAGTGTACATGGGGTGATATCTCGGAAATGGTGGAACATAGAGACGTTGTTACAACAGACCACTATTACAGTGTGATTTATGGCCCATCGACTAGAGTCGACCTAATAAAGCCGGTCTCAAGTGTCCGTCCATACATCCGTCCGTACACAAAAAGTTTCTTCGATTTCAATGAAATTTGGCGTGTAGGTAGAGGTAGATGAGTGATGCACGACGGTATGCAGTATGACCCGATCCAAGGTCAAGGTAAGGTCACGAGCCCTTGAAGGTCACGAGCCTTTGAAATTTGGAAATCCTGTTATTTTCAAAAGCTGTCTCCTCCGCCATTTACAATGGGAGCTGACAACTGACCACGGATTCAAAAACTGGGGCACAATATCTAAATTTGTGCTGGCCGGATTTTTGATATTTGTCCTAGTTTTTGTGTTACGTGACTTTGAACTTGGCACAAACGTCAGTTGTGAAGAGTGTACCATCAGTCCCGTACGGGCTAATTTATCTAGGATATGTTTATGCATGAATTGGAAAGCATATGTGGTCTATAATTTTAAGTTTTAACTCACAATGGAGCTGCAGTACTTCTTAAGTTTGCAGTCATGTCCTTCCGCCCGCCCGTACGTTCGTCCGTCCATCCACAAAATGTTTTGTCCATTTCAAAGCAATTTGGTATATATGTAAGGTTGATGAGTGACGCATGACAATATGCAGTATGACCCGATCCAAGTCAAGGTCACGAGCCTTTTAAAGTCGGAAATTCAGCCATTTTCACAGGCTATCTCCTCCCCCATTTATAATGGGGCTGGCAAATGACCACTGATTGTTAAATTAGAGCACAATATCCAAAGCTTATCGGGGCCGGATTTTTCATTTTTATCCTACTTTTTGTGTCACGTGACTTTGGAGTTGGCAGTAAGTAAGAGTCGACCGCCAGTCCCGTACGGGGCTAATTTATTTTCATTCTATTATTTGTTAGATAATTTGAACATAAGTACTAAAAATAAGAGTTGGTACCTGATGACTATCTATAAATATTTTGCATTGTTGAAGGCAAGGCACTGGTTCATGGCAATGCAGGCATATCTCGGAGGTATATAGTATGACTTGTTATGTTAATTTTCGACAGTATTTATTAATTAGCTGCAGTGAGAGCTTTAGGCCATTAATATTTATGCATGTTTCTTTATTTGTTACCAACGCCGGCTGTATAGCTGCCGGCGAGGGTATGTCATTAAGTTGTGGAGTGTCTGTCTATCTGGCTCCCTGTCTATTTGTCTGCACTCTAAAAGGAAAACGGCTTGAGCTATCAACACCAAACTTGATATACATATACTCTAAAGTAATCGCTCGGCATGCATTGACTCTCAGAGGTTAAAAGGTCAAGGTCGGTTACAAAAAATGTTATGGTCGCACGGTTGCTAGTGACGTGTGCTGCTACGGCCGTGTGCTGCTGCTGCCTGCGTGGGTCTGCATTTTGATACAACTGCCAATGTTTTCTAGTTTCTTTTATTTGTTAAAATTAAAAGCACTTTCTTTCACGTCTGTCAACTGACATTCTCAAAACGTTATACGTGATGGAGCTTTCACCCCAGTAGCTGCTTTCTTATGCAGATTTCCTGAAAATGTTTTAAATAGATGAGCAACATGAACCCCCAGAGTTCACAAATTTTTGTGCTGCACCACGTCATGATATGTGACGTCATTCCACAATGTGATGAATGGTGGTAATCAGTGTGGATTTAGTTTCAATATTAAATTTATTATCTTACTAAAGATGATGAATGTTGGTCAAAACTTTATGTGCTAACATTAACCTAATTAGTCTAAGTTTTGTTGAAAGTGCCATTAAACTTCAACCAGCCAGTCAATCACTGGTAGATGGCCACTGTATTCTTACCATGTTTAATAGTGTGTGTCATAAATTGCTGGACATCTATGGGCTAGTTTCATCAAGATGTTGATGTATCGAGTGACCGCTGTGCTGTGGTCACGAGCACACTTTTTCTAGCTGATTTTTTAAAAAGATACTCGGGAACCTGCCCTCATTCCATAGAGAGATGGTTTGGGCTATCCTAGTTCTGCAGTAGTTGTAGCTAGAATGTGCTTATTAACTAAAGCTGTTAGTGACATTGGATGCTGTAAGTCAGAACGTTTATGTGAATCTTCAGCTCTGTTTGTAAATCTGTCATAAGTGGAGTTGTCGAAAACTGCACAAGGTTGCAATTTTCTATTTTCCTTCTACATCACAAGTGATGGCGCTTAATATGTTGCGGCTAGACGCGAAATTATGCAAAATTTGGGTTTTTTGCCCCTCATTTTTGTTAGGGGGCACTTTCAGGAAATCGGCATGGCTGTATAGCCGACGGCGTGGGGTAGGGCGTTCAGTCGTGTCTGTCTGTTTGACTGTTTGTTCACGCTCTAAAAGGAAAACGGCTTGAGCTATCAGCACCAAAGTCGATAGACATGGTATACAGTAGGACCTTGGCATGCACTAACCCTGAGGTCAAAGGTCATATTCTAACCCTAAGCCTCAGGTTATGGTTTTGACCTTTGCCATGGGGATGGGCCGGGATGCAGAGCAACGTGAGAGTGCATGTCGATACGACTGCACATTTTTCTAGTTGATCAGTATTTTTACCCACGTGATGCTATGTTAGGTAGCATGTTCTTGCTGACTGTTACCCTCTCTTCTCCAATGGACAGCATCTGAGCTGTGATAATTTTCTGGAGGTTAGTGGAGGTTATGAGGGAAAATAATTAGAACTGTTAGAACTGTCTTGTCTCCTATGACCCCGCGTGGGGCCGGGGTACCCCCTTTCCGACTTTGCTCCTCCCTTGTCCATTCACTTTATCTTTTGCTCTTTATTACCTTTTCCCTTTTTCCTTTTCTTATTCGCTTTACCTATTTTCTTCTATTGTCCATCCCTTCCCTTTCTACCAGAATCGTCCCACTCTGTTTCCAGGCCGGAGGTCGTAGGAGGCGACCGAACGTGGGTTTAGTTTGTTTTGTTCATTGTGATAGTTGTCTTCCACTGTTGTAGGCGCTAGCATAATAATTTAAATGAGCCTCTCGATCCCTTTCCCTTTTGGGTGGCTGCTGAACAAAAAGGCGGCCAGGGTTGAGGTTTATATATCGCTGGCCTTCCTTCACTGAGTAGGGATAGCTCTCCACCATTGACCTTTTGTCTCTGATATAGCCACATTTGTGCTGAAAGGGAACGTTAAACTCCAACTAATTGTCCATCTGATCTAGATGTCATTGTCCAATGTCTTACCTGTTCAGATCTGTGTTGTGTAGTGCCACTCTTGTCATCGCATACGTCATGGAAAAATATGCCTTTAGTTGCACGTAAGTTTGCCTTACTGTCATTGAAATTGAAATAACAACGTTGTGATTTTTAGGTCGACTCTTCAGAAAGCCAGTCTCAAATACAGGGCCGGATCATCAATGAGGCTGAAGCCTCAGTGTCCGGGCCCTGATAGGAGCCCGGACCGCCCGGTACAACGGAAATTTACAAAGTAGGAATAGGACCACTTTGGGCCTTCAAATTTCTAGAGGGAAAATCTGTGGTCTTCTAACAATTTTCGGTCTTTTGAAATTCTTGGCATCTGATGCCTTGGTCGACAATTTGAACGTTTGCCGTGGTATAAATGTCGTCTTTTACATTTTCCGGAAAAAAACACTGCTATATGTAAATGTATGTACGAGTGGCTCGCAGTCGCTGTCAAGCCTCAGAGCCCTGCCCTGCTCAAATGTCCGTACGTACGTACGTCCGTCCGTCCACAAAGTTTCTTTGATTTCAATGAAATTTGGCATGTAGGTAGAGGTCGATGACGATATGCAGTATAACCCGATCCAAGGTCAAGGTCATTAGCGCTTCAAAGTTGGAAATCCTTCCATTTTCAAAAGCTGCCTCCTCTGCAGTTTACAATGAGAGCTGCAACTGACCATGGATTCTTAAACTAGGATGCAATATCTAAATTTGTTCAGGCCGTATTTTTGAAATTTGTCCTAGTTTTTGTGTCACGTGACTTTGAACTTGGCAGAAACGTCAGTTGTCAAGAGTCGACCGTTAGTCCCATATGGGGCGAATCTATTATTATTATTATTCCATCATTCTTTCATAATTATGCATGATGTAACTGTTTGTGGACATAATTGTTATACACTGTACACATATGCTGACTGGTTCTCTGATGCAAGTCCCTGTCATAAATTATAATGTATGATTTACAATTTGTAAACACTGGGTGGCCACACTTCCTTGAAAGTCTTTGAAAAAAATGTCCATTTTTCCAGAACCTGAAAAATCGTTGAAAACAGAATAGGGCCTTGAACGTTTTGGAATTTGACGTAAATGGTCCATGAAAGTCATTGAGTTTTGAGTTTAGTACTTCATAATCATCGTTACCACAATATGAAAAATATTTCAAGCTCTGTGGACTGGACAGTGTACAATACTTTTACAAAATACCAAAGATTCTACATGCTATATAAACTGGTTTTTATATGATGCCATAAATACTCCCTAACGTGGTCAAGCATTGCTGGAATAGGTCAGGAAAGGGTAGTTGAAAATCCTTAAAAAGTCCGCGAATTCCCTCTCCCCTCACAGAAAATTGTGACAACCATTTAAACAGTAATCCGTGTTGTTAATGATGATGGCAGTGATGTGATGATGGATGTTTTCTGATTCAGAGATGCATACCATTATGTCCAGCGAAAACGTTTTTGTATTAATCCTAATGAAGGCTTCACACGGCAACTCATGGTTTGTATATCTATGGCACTTGTTCGAAAGCAAAGATAACTAGAAAATATAGGCAGTCGTATCAACATGCAGACCCACGCCAGCAACGGCCGTAGCAGCACGCGTCACTAGCAACCGTGTGACCCAGTTTTCATAACCATGTGACCGTGACTTTGACCTTTTGACATCTGGGTCAATGCATGCCGAGCGACCGCTACAGAGTATACTTGTATCAAGTTTGGTGTTGCTAGCTTGAGTCGTTTTCTTTTTAGAGTGCAGACAAACAGACAGACGCGACTGAACGCCCTACCCATGCCTTCGGCTAACACTAACAGTTGTGATGATTGTGATCATGGCATTATTATTTCAAGAACAGTTTGCTAAATGATTGCTTTTTAGCCAGAAACGTAAGAGTGGCAAGATAAGTTGATTGTGCAGTTAACATAAGCTTGTAGTTTGTTTGTGTGTAAACAGTTATTGCTGTGTTGCATTGTGTATGTTGTATGTGCTGACTGATTATCTCCTAAGAGATAGCTGTATTGTCCAGGAATGTAGTGAGATATAAACAATAAATAATTTTTTGTTCTGAAATTACTTCGTTGTTGACGATAACACAGTAAGAACATTATGATAATTTCACATTAGATTGGCTAAATTTTGCCATCGCATTAATCACTTGGTCAGTAAAATAAATTTGTATACTGCCACAAGTCCTGAGAAAATCGGAGGCACTTTATTGCGATCAGTGTTTTTCAGTTTTAAGTTGTATTTTAGTTTTAAGTGTGCAGTTTGATTACCGTTTTAGTTGTGTTGGCATGTTTGTTTTATTCTGGTTTAAGTTTTGGGAACGTCTTAGTTTTTGTTTTGGGCAACCATTATATTTATCGTAAAAACTGTGACAACTCTAAATCACTGTTGACAAATATACGTGCGCACTTTCTTGAAAGAAAAACTCCGGAAATAGTATAGCACTTCGTCTTTGTACAAGTTAATTTACTTCACAGTTCACTTTCACGGTCCACAGAGTCGTCAGACAAACATACTGTCTTCCGCATAAGTGAGTCAGAAGTCAGAACAGAACTAGTCTCCACGTCCCACCACAGTAGCAGCCAGACTGCAGAAGAGAAACTATCAATACAGATTACAGAACTTCGATGATATTGGCTGCTAATGCCATTTAATTTATATGCTGAAACGATATTTTGGCATCCACGTGTGTCCGCGTCCGCAGTTGTCCAACGACAGACGTCTGCGGACGGTCTGTATCCAGTCTTAGTAGCAGCAATGTCAGCTGTTCTGTCATCGACTAATAAACTTCAGTGCGAAAGGAATGAGTGATGTTACGAGTTATACAGATTAGGTCCACAGAACGGTTGGTTGATTCCAAAATTGAAACCGAAAATCATCGTTCATTAAGCACGTGCACTACGCGCAATTGATGACTTTAGAAGGACGCATCAGTGTCTGGCCATCTGCGTCCACTGCTACACGTAAAGTAGCATTCTCACTGCGGCCGTAACATGCGCATTACGCGTCATATATTACCCCCATAAGGGATGTGTGATGTGTCACGTGACCTGCTTAAATTTTGGGAAACAAGTGATAATATCTCATTAACGGTGCAAGATAGAGACATAGTTGCAGTGGAACACTAATAGGAAATCATATGTGGCCTGTCGAATGGCATCATTGCCAATGACCTTGAAGGGCACTTTTGCTGTTTGAAACCTTTTTAACCCCAATACCTTGTGAAACATAGCATGAATTTACTAACGTAGCGGGTCGCACGGTCCCTCTGCAGTAGCAGAGCGTCTTGTTGTTAACAGAAAAAAACACTGATTGCGATAACCGTGTGAGTTGCTGGATGTAGGCAACATAATGCAGTCCAGTTTTTGGTGACTTTCCAGTTTTTGTGATTTAATGTATTTGTTCATTTGTGAATCAGGAGTTTGAGCCTCTTTACCGAGCTCGGCATCAAATTAGTGCCTCAGTAACATCCCATAATGGTTAGTCTTTGCATGTTAAATGTTTGCTTTTCTTACAGCTTTGACACTTTTGCATTATTTGGTTCAGCTTTTGCACTGCTGGCATTGTATTTTAGCTGATGAATGCTAGTATTTTTAATGTTTGTTTAACTGGCCTTTTTTCCAGCACTGTTACTGCAGTAGGGCTCAGTTGCCAAATGTGAACCTTGTGGATTTGTTGAGCCAGTTTTGCAGGCCATATGCCTTTCCTTTTATTAAGATTGATATTTCTTCTGGTGGTTAGATAACTTGGAGTCAGTGTTGGAGTAAGAGTCTGGCAAAACATGGAACTATATAAATTTATTTTGATTGATTTATCAACTGATTTATGAATCACACAGGCCTATGCATATCATAATGACCAGTTGTACTTGACCATAGAAATTAGTGATGTAAATTGTGTTACCTTTATGTTATTTTAAAGTTATGTGACAATTTTTAGGATCTTCATGTGGAAAAAGAAAATTTGAAGATGATGACAGTATTGGAGAGATGGACTCCTGCTAGTGATCTGTTCTTACAGTTCTGTCATGTTATATGCATATAAAATTTA
>Ga0209363_1000275_pt1 | contig 18647 bp, 11 predicted proteins | sample WorMetexBAHAMAS3_FD_187385 | JGI IMG/M metagenome (GOLD analysis project Ga0209363, IMG submission 187385) | Marine gutless worms symbiont microbial communities from Max Planck institute for Marine Microbiology, Germany - Inanidrilus exumae... | ecosystem: Host-associated > Annelida > Digestive... | reverse complement strand
CTTTCATCCTTTCGGGGGTCGATAAATTGAGTAGTGAGCAACTTTATCGGATGTGTGCCGGTCGCACCATCTGGTGAATGCTCACGAGGTTAAAGCCGGTGCGGTTGGTTCAATCGCTGTGCGCCGTGTGTGGCAGTAATATAGCCGGCTTAACCCTTCTGTACATTGTGCTGCCCTGCGTGGCGGCTTTTGTTTCCCGCCCTGCGTGGCGGGTGTTGGTACTGTATGATTGCGCGGTTTGACTGCAATTGTAATAAACGAAGATTATTATTAAGAAGCTCAGCTATCGCAGAGGGAACGCGCGACCCACTACACCAGTTGAAATCACGTCAACAGCTGCATAACTGTGGAAAAAAATCCCATCTGAAGAGGCTTGCAATAGGTGAATGACACTGAAGGTCACTCAAGGCCGTCAGCATTGCCGATATTTGATAGGCTATAGTTTACTTCCTATTAGTGATCCGTAGCAACAGTGTCTCTATCTTGCACCGTTTCCGAGACATGTACAGTGTACAACATTTGTTCAGCTGTTTAAGACTGCAGAGATATGACTGGAACTCCACAAAGTTTGAAACGGGTCTCGTGACCCTGATCACGCACATTTCACGGCGGGTTGTCATCCTAGCTAGGACTTGCTATGATTACCTTATACCTATCAATGAAGTATCAGTCTCCACCGCTTATGAAGATATGGAAGGAGACAAAACGTGGAAATTGGGGTGGTTTGAAATAGCCACGAGTCACTCAAGGTCACTGGGAACAGCATCATACAATAAAGCGCATACGATTTCCTATTAGCATTCCATAGTAACTATGTCCCTACCCCTACCTTGCACCGTTTCTGAGATAGCAAAACTATATTGATCATAAATCATCAAAAATTAACTTATCCCACCTGTATTTGGCGCCCCACTTGCGACGACCCTATTCGAATTTCGCCACGACCTTACCTTACGATCTTACACGAGCATCCCAGTTTGCTGCTCGGCGCTATTCGCCTAGATCTTTCGCATCAGAAAACCGCACGCCGCGGGCTATTGCGCATCGTTGTTTGTATAATCCTACGTTTAGTTTGTGACCGACGGACAGACAGCCGGACGGAGGGACGCACACACAGCAATGCCGCGCTAGCATAGCGTCGCGCGGTAAAAACTAACCAGCTGATTGATAGTTCTCTTGTAGAGCAGCTATTACTACGCTCTGCATACATCTGGCACGCTACGATGAACGGATCACTTCCGGGGTGCAGAAAACGAATCCGCCGCATACTGCAGTGGGTTTCACATGCATGGCGGAAGCAGCTGCTGCTCATGCAACTTGTAGTTTAAAATTCCGCAACTCACCGTTGCCTACTGCCTCCGTATAACCATCAGCACAGAATACACTGTGTAGGCCGTGTGATCAGCAACGCGTCTGAACTGTAATATTTCCTAGAAGCTCAGCTACCGTAGAGACCGCGCGACGCGCTATGTTAGTAAATTTGTGCTATGTTTCACGAGGTATGGGAGTCAGAAACGTTTCAAACAGCAAAAGTGACCTTCGCGATCATTCAAAGACATCGACGACGGTGATATTCGATAGCTTCCATTGTCATATTGCACCGATTCGGAGATTTGATTTCCCAAAACTCAAAGAGGTCACGTGACCCTGAACACACCCCTTTGGCGGTAATCTATCATTCGTGCATTAGAACACCTCTGTATCAGTCAGCACACGACATTTGAAGTGCCTAGTTTCAACGACTCCAAAGATATGATTAAGGGCAACATTTAAGAATACGGGTCACGTGACCCTGACCATGCCCATAAGTGGGTAGTCTGTCATCCCAAGGACAGCATTTGATATATTCTAGTTGCGTACAAAATTTGGCAATCCTCGCTTCGGCAGTTCTGGAGATATGCTTGCGGGCATTGATACTGAGAATGGGTATGTGACTCTGACCACGCCACTTTTAGGGGTTGTTCATCATGCATATGGCAGGATTTGATACATTTTATATGTGTGCAAAATTTGACGACTCTAGCTTAAACCATTCCAGAGATATCACGGACAGTCCAAAAATTTAAAGTGTGTCATGTGACTCTGACCACGCGCCGTAGTAAGGGTCATTTGTAATCAGTATGCCGGGAGTTGTCATAGCCTACTTGTGTACAATATTTGACGACTGTAGCTTTAGCCATTCCAGAGATATGGTTGGTGCCCACCAAAATTTTAATGGTTCAAGTGACCCGACCACACCCTTTCAGGGACGATTTGTCATCCATAGGCAAGCACTTCCTACGATCAACCTGTCTACCAAATCTGAACTCTCTATCTCCACCCACTATGAAAATATGAAAGGTGATACACAATATCGAAAACGGGGGTGGTTTGGAGTAGTTAGGGGTCACTGAAAATAGCGCCATTTGATAAAGCACATATGAGTTCTATATTAGCGTGCGTCCCATAGTAACTATGTCCTTATCCTGCACAGCTTTACCGCGCGATGCTCTGCTAGCATGATATATGCTGTTGCCGTGTGTCCATCCGTCATTCACAAGCCGGCACTGTACCAAAATGGCTAAATGTAGAATCGAGTAAACAACTACCTAAGATAGCCCACAGACTCCTATTTTTCTGATCTTGGCGAAATTCCAACGGGGTCACCCCCAACGGGGGCCCCAAATAAATGTGGAGTAGGTTCTAAGCTGCGATTTCCGACCGATATCTCTCTCTCTATCTCAGTGCAAGATAGGGACATACTATATTATTATTATTATTATTATAAGCGAGTATGATTAAGTGTCATAAAATACTAGGACTGCAAGAAAAACTTTATTTGAAAGGACACGTTCGGCGTCTAGCATGATACAGAATAATGACAGGAGAATCGTCAGGCACAGAAAGAGCCAAAACATTGGAGGAAGAGTTCTGTTTTGAGGCGCCGCCTGAAAACTGTCAATTACGTTGACGAGGTGACGATGGACGGCAGGCTGCTCCATATGCGCGAAGCCGCGACCGTAAATGCTAACAGACATTCGTATGTGCTCTATCAAATGGCGCTATTTCCACTGACCTTGAATGACCCCTAACTAACCCAAATCACCCGACATTCCACATTTTGTATCCCTTTTCATACCCTCTTAGCGGGTGGAGATAGAAACTTCAAATTTGGTTGGCAGGCAGATCGTAGCAAGTCTCACAGATGAGAAATCATCCCTGAAAGGGGCGTGGTCAGGTCACGTGAACCATTTAAATTTTGGTGGGCACCAACCATATTTCTGGAATGGCTGAAGTAAAATATAGTCCTCAAATTTTGGTCATCTATTCGACAACTTATAAGGAACCTGGATGCATTCGACCAGTGGTGTACGAGTTGCATACTATGAATTCCTGGTGGGTCCACATTTCCAACTAAAAGATCCGCCGACATACTGACCAGCCGCCACTCACCAGCATTATCCACATCAGTTATGTATCAATTTCTTTGGCCATAATGCACGTGACAATATTCCCCCATTCCAAAGATTTGACTAAAGCCCCAAAATTTAAAAATTGGGTTACGTGACTCTGACCATACCCATAAGGGAGTAGTCTGTCATCCCAATGATTGATATAGCTTACCCGTACACAAAATTTGACGACTCTAGGGGTCATTCAAGGTCACCGGATATAGCACCATTCGAAAAAGCACACACAAGTTTCTGTTACCATTTCACAGTATCTATGTCCATATTTTGTACCGTTTCTAAGATATAGTGAGACAATGGTCTAAAATAATTAATTTTTATCTACCCCACTTGGATTTGGTACCTCGATGGGGTGATTCCATTGGAATTTCGCCAGGATCTTCGGCAGCAGAAAACTAGAGTACCTGGGGCTATCGTACGGAGTTGTCTTCGTGATCCAAAGTTTAGCCGTTTTGGCACAATACTTGCTTGTGACAGACGGGAGACAGAAGTACACACAACCACAGCAAATGCCACACTAGCATAAAGTCGCACGGCAATTACAAACATAATTAATCCTTCAAACATACAAACTGTGGACTTCAACTGAAAACTGAAAGAATTCTCTATAAGCAAAAAGACTCTGCAATCAACACACTTTTCACACTTTCACAGAAATGATGCCGACTGTGAATGGAGTCCATTTCTTAAAAGCAATGCGAGATCCAGTTTGCAGCGGGAAGCTGCAGACAGGGCCGGCTTTATACAACTGGTGAATCATGTTCAATCCCCATCAAGTATTATTCTTCCCGTGTCTCTAACCCTGCTGCTGTAGCACACCCTGTGGACGTCCTACCCTGCACAGCCAGAAGGGGTCTAAAATAATTATCCCGGAAAAAATCAAGTTCTCACACGACTGTAGGCGAGTTTTGGTGTGGTGTCTTTTTAACATCTCAAACAGGCCTACATAAAGCCAGCCCTGTCTGCTTGACAACTGTAGATGGCAATTAAAAAAAAACTGACAGTGACACCTAGCCACTGTTTTATGTATGTAAAATATGATTACACACATTTGTAAGTGCATGCTGTCAGCACTGCTTACTAACTGAACGCTCATGATTAAACAGTGTTTGTGACAGTCAACAGTAAATTAACTAGCGGTCATTCATATTTGTGACTGAAAACGCACTGAATTAAACGACAGTAAGTGGAGAGTGAGTGCATGGGAACAGCTTTTTGTTGATAAAAATAAATAAATCTTCTGCAAAATTTCCACGAAATCTCGTAGGTATTGCAGTAGCACAACATTCATTAGCCCAAAAACTTCTGTCGACATAAGTTCAGACGAGTTATACATGATACTTTGATGTCAGTCAGCACCAACGGCAGTAGATCGTCAATGCCCATGATATAATCTTTCAGCCGTGTCTGCTCTGTTCGAAGCACATTTGCTTGTCGAACTCTTCAAGTCACAGAAAACACCATCCACTCCAATCAGCACACTGCACAAAATGCATACTCTAAGTCTAAACCCACAAAATAAGTGTGGTTCAGTCTAGGCAGCTGCCAGTCAGCCAGACCAAAACTACTTTTTTTGCATTTTTTATTTAACTCAGCAACATTCTGGCATTACTCCAGGATAGTGCCAGGTCCCACAAGAAGAATCTACATAGATTATTACAGCAGCTTGTTTTGTACGTTGAATGTCCTTCTTGTTATCAAAACAACAGTATCATTGCAATAAAAAGATCTGAACTGTACCAAACAAATTATAATCAATACACACGCCGAAGGCAGTCGAGTGAGTAGCGTTTTAAAACTCCATTTGTCTGTGTGTCTGTCTGTTTTTCCGCACGATATCTAAAAACGATGCAGATAGGAACACCAAACTTTATACAGATGTGTTCTAAGAACAGTCCTGGAAACCCATTTATTTTGGAATCAAAAGGTCACGGGTCACAAAAAAACATTGCCGTCATGGGTCTTTGCACTCTTGTGAGTGCTGGCTTCTTATAGTTTCTAAATTTCATGATCAAATAAAAATTAATTTATCTCCATCTGTCTGTGCTACATTTAGTCTGTCCTCCATCAATTCCTACAAACCATGTTATCTGTCCTCATCAGTGTAATGCTTTCGGCACCGCATCATCACTGATTAAAAATATTAACACAGAGTGTTATTTTAACACAGAGTGTTATTTTAACACAGAGTTTTATCATCATTTACATGTCAGTCAACTAAGCTAGCGAAAAGTGACTTCAAACGACTGGCCTAACGTCCAATAAACAAGGAAGGAAAAAGGAATGAGAAGAATTAAGTTAATACAGAGATGCACTGCATGGGAGTTCATCACTTTTATGGCACTCTGAGCCAGCAATGGCCAAACCCGATTATTAAAGCATATCTATTATCAGCTAGAATTATAACCAGAACTGTAATTTCCATCCATTTATTATTGGGGCGGGGCTATTGGTCAAAATGCCGAAGGCACTGAGCTGAGGAATGGGGAGGGGTGTTGTAAGCCTCTACAGTGGGGCCGGGGGCGAAAGCCCGGCCGAAAATGATTGTCACTAAATTTGATGGCCAGAATATAGATCTGGTGAGATGTATTTCAAAATATATTTCCAAATTTTTGGGGCTCTAGCCAAATTTGCTCCCCAAAAATTACGTCCATAATAACAGTCAAAAACAGATCAAATCCCATACATACCAATGTGATTACAATACTGCACTAAACACACAACAAATGAAGCCTATGGGAAAAGTATACAGAACATGTTAGAGGTATACTATATGAACAATTGTTACATACCAAAGCACAGTCTACATCAACATTGATAATTGCCCGCCATCACAGTTCATGAGCATCATCAGCTTGTCTAGTATCACTAGCATCACAGCCATTTATAACATCAGGTCCAATGTGTCGCGTTTCGCGCCGGTCATCTGTAAACAGCCACGAAAAATCATACAATACAGTTATCTGAAAGAGATCATCAAACTGCAAAATCAAAACATACACACAGCATTCAACAGAAAGCAGTGAAGACTAAAGTTTAGCTGTTCCATGATTGGTCCTTTGCTGTCCATTATCTGCATGGGTAGTGGCACTAGACAGCCAACAAACATGGACAGCGAGGTTCCGTCCTCCGGAGTCAGTTGGTTGACCAAGAAAGTATGAGGCGGCGCGGGTGGTAGTCCAGGGCGGCTGGCGCGGATCTGCATGTGCGGTTCGGTTCCGGCCCGAACAAATTTGTGCAGTTACTGATTGGGTCTCGGAACAGCGGTCGGTTCCTTCACTTAGTTTTATGTAACTAAATGAGTGCTCAAAATCTGTGATTTTTATTGGTGGTCTGTAAAGACTTCACTCTGGCGCCGATGACTCAATTAACTGGTTGGAACAAATGAAAATGAGAGCATTTGCGATATGTAATCATAATAAAAAAATCGATGCACAAGTTCCTTAAGTTAACCGAGTGAGATACATAAACTAAAACCTGTTTTGCCAGTTTTCAAATCCAAACTGTTTCGGCTCCAATCCGATGACACTGGTGGCCACTTGGATGATGGCCGAATGTTGTTACTTGGCTTTGAAGAGGCCGGTTTAAATTTTGCTGGCGATAACAACGGTCGATCTCGCTGCGAACTACAACTCTCCGCTCCAGTCTGCTGCTGAACAGTAGTGTCTATTGACAAACTGGCCCATTCAGACGACACTGCAAATGGTCCTACACAGTCACAGTGGCACAGATTTATGTACAACACAACACACTTAGCTTTTTAATAAACCTTTTCTGCTCTCAAGCAGAGACTCGCAGTGGCACAACGGGTAGAGCATTGGACTTGCGATCAACAGGTCGTGGACTCAAATCCTACTCGGGGCAAAAGATATGTAACAACCTTCAGCAAGTTGTTCACACCTATGTGCCTCTGTCACCTAGCAGTATAACTTGGTACCGGCCAAGGGGGCGGTGATGCTCTGCGGCCGGGAAGGTAACCGCAGGCCTGGCGGAATGTAATGGCAGCCTACTGCCGGGTGGATGACTTATAGTCTTTGCAGGCTGACTGCCTGTACACCAAGATCAGCTCCGGGCCCAATGCTCGATAACAAGTATTGTAAGCCTTTACCTTTTTTCTGCTCTCAGGCTAATACAGCATGTACAAAATTCCCCAAAACAGAATCTTTGGAGATGCTTGGAGAAGATTTCTTAACAGTCCAGATGCTCTTGCGGTTACCAAACCAACATGTTCATAATTATTTTTTGTCAAATCCAACATGCATATACCCTTCACTACCCTTCACACTTAATATGCTGAAATCTGCTCACGTGTCAACAGTCAACAATTTTCACAAGGACAACTCAAAAGGCGCCTATGTTTATCAATAAAGATGCTTCAGTTCTTATGAGAGGAAATAAGACAGAAGTTGTGTGCGAAGTTGTATGTTACATGGCAGTGAAACTTGGCCAGTGAGGAAAGAGAATGAGACAGTACTTGTGTGGACTGGGACAAGAATGAACAGATGGATGAGTGGTGCTGAAGTAACAGACAGATTCACACGTAATGAGTTGAGACAGAGACTAGGAATAAATGATATAATTACATAGACAAATTGAAAATAGGCTGACATGGTGTGGGCATGTTTCAAGAAAGGACGAGAATGAACGGGCAAAAAATAATGTAATAAATATAATACACAAAAAAATAACTACGACCTCTGCTGCTCCGACGTTTCGGTGAAACACCGAGGTTCAGTGTTTTCAGACGACCGACAAATTTAGGATCATCAGGCTTTGTTTGGTGTATAGTTTTGCCAGATGAGTGCATCTTCCTATCCACCACCGGTGTTGATAACTTCACCCACGGTTCACTACAGATAACAGCATACACACAACTGCTGTATTACCATCATACATGTCAGCCTGTGTAAGCCGGCAACAATCACAGAGACACAGACAAACCAAAACGTGCAAAAAATAGAAGCCAGCACTCACAGAGTTCAAAAACCCACTCCGGCAGTTTTTGTGCCTCGTGACCTTTTGACCCCAAAACAAATGGGTTTGCAGGACTCGTCGTGGAACATGCCGATGTCAAGTTCGGTGATCCTAGATGCATTTGGTTTTTAAGATATCGTGCAGTTAGTTAGTTAGTTGGGAGTTTAACGTTCCCTTTCAGCACAAATATGGCTATATCAGAGACAAAAGGTCAGAGGTGGAGAGATATCCCTACCCAGTGAAGGAAGGCCAGCGATATATTAACCTCAACCCTGGCAGCCGTTTTGTTCAGCAGCGGAAAGGTTCCAGACGCTCATTCAAATTATTACGTCAGAGCCGACAACTGGGGAAGACAACTATCGCACCTCAAGACTAAACTAAACCAAATACAACAAAACACCAGAATAAATCTTAACTAAGCAATACAGATAACACAAAATAAACAAAACAAACTAAACCCAGGTTCGATTGCCTCCTACGACCTACGGCCTGGAAATGGAGTGGTGACTATTCTGGTAGAAAGGGAAGTGATGGTCAAAAGTAAACAACAGGTAAAGCAAATGAGAAAAGTAAAAAGTAAAAAAGAGCGAAAGATGAGGAAGTGAATGGACAAAAAAGGAAAAAAAGCAGGAAATATTCTACCCCGGCCCCACATGGGGTAGATGCTGCCTAAATTGGAGCCACGGTAATAAAATCCTGACGATATGTCTCCAACCAGTCTCCATGGTCACATACGACATGCCTTACTAAACAATATCAGTTAACCTTCCCAACAGTTGCATGATAGGCACAATTAATCCTGTGGCGTGTGATACTGAGTTAAGAAAACAGGTCCAAAACAAATGGAAGTCAACACTGTCAGCAAACGTTCTAACTGTATGTGACAAAGTCAAAAAGAGCAAAGCAAGTGTAAACAAAGTGTCTGATAATTATATCCTGGCCCACAGTAACAATGTTTTACTCAACAAGTACAAATAAAACCAGAAATAACGTACTGTGAAAGATGTGGTTTTGACTGTTGATCATCACAGCAGTGAACAAAGAGTGAGCAGAATGCGAGGGCAACTGTAGCTGACGCAAATGTCAGACGAATAAGAAATGCATGTTGACAGAGAGATTCTCCGAGCCAACCACAAACAAGCATCGTCAACAACCACGAAAAACATGCTGCCACATCAATCGGCCGCAGGCTGCACAAAACATTCACAATGTTCACTGAATAGTACTAAAAGCATTTGTCACGCAAGAAAGACTTGCTGTTAACTTCCACAACGTTACACTGTCTTAAACAGTTAGTTAGTTGGAAAAAGGAAAATAAAAGGAATAAGGAAAAGGAAAAATAAAAAAGGAAAAGAAAAAATATGGCTCGTTCTAGCAACCCCACTACATCATCTACACACTCAACCTATTCTCTTACAACACCTCCTGATTTCTCCTCTTTCACACTTGCTTCTGAATCTGAAATCCCCAAGATCTGTCTAACTGTCCTAACAAGCAGTCTTTTTTCTAAAATAAAAATATTTTCTAAAAGAAAAAATATGGCTATATCAGAGACGAAACGTCCGGGGTGGAGAACTATCCCTACCCAGTAAAGGAAGGCCAGCGGTATATTAACCTTAACCCTGGCTGCCTCTTTGTTCAGGAGCCACCCAAAAAGGGAAAGGGATCGACAGGCTCATTGCAGGGGAGAAAACTATCATACCACAAACCAAAAGTAAATAAAATACTACAAAAATAATCATGCATCCTTAACTAAAAAGTACATATAATATAAAATCAACACAAAAAAACTAAAGCCAGGTTTAGTCTCCTCCTACAACATCTGGCCTGAAAATGGAGACTTTCCCCATTACTGGTAGAATGGGAAGGGTTAAAAAAGCAATGAAATAGATCAAGCAAGTGAGAAGGGGAAAAGGGGAAAAGTAAAAGATACTAGGAATAGACTAGAAGGTGGGAGGTAAATGGATAAGGGGGAGGAGGTTGACCCAGGCCCACATGGGCACTGTCATAAACGACATAGAAAATAATGCCACTATGTATACAAACTACATATACTGCTGCATGCATCACAGTGCAATATACTCAGCTACTAAAAATACCATCCAATTCTCAAGTCAATCTTCTCAACACTTACCTGTTACATTGCAATTTCAAAAGAACCTGGAATCAAAAATTTCGTGTTCATACATTTGTCATATTTTATTCGTAAATTTCTGGCGCTTGGAAGACTGTATGCATTTAAAATTAACTTAGGAAGACCTGATGAGATTGTGACTTAATATGACTTATGAATACCTTACGAGTTACGACATACATAAAGGGGAACTTCGAAAATCATAAGATTGTACAATAAATCTGGTACAATAAGTACCAATACAAAAAGAATCCATATAAGTAAAGCTGTAACAAAGCAGAAGGCCATGGTGCTTCAACAACCTCGTACGTTGGCCGACTGGAATGAAAGAAAAAAGAACAGATTTGCATAGATAATGAGGTCTGTGGCATGGAAGTTAAAAAGGTAAAGGCGTTGGGCCCAGAGCTGATTCTGGTGTACAGGCAGTCAGCCCGCAGTTCACTATAAGTCATCCACCCGGCGGTAGGCTGCCATTACTTTCTGCCAGGCCTGTGGTAACCTTCCCAGCCACAGAGCATCACCGCCCCTTGGCCGGTACCAGGTTATACTGCTTGGTGACAGAGGCACATAGATGTGAACAACTTGCCCAAAGTTATTATGCAGCTTTTGCACAGAGTAGGATTTGAATCCACGACCTGTTGATTGCAAGTCCAATGCTCTACCCATTGCACCACACCTGTATGGGAGGTAAATTCCAGAGGTAATCCCCTTGACGGTACTTTGAGCCAACAAGGGTTCAGTGAGAGTCAAACTCAATTAAGCCAGCATACGACTGATGCTGACCAGATGGCATGCTCAATTATAGATCAGTATGCCATTAGTCCCAGTAACAGAACCTACTGTTATGCATAACTCACCATTTCTGCCCAGCAGCAGCCAAAACAATGGCCAGTACTCATTGCATCTACCAACGGATGGGTGTATTGGCTATGCTGAGTTGGCTTGGGTGGTTGGTTATATACTGAGACGGTTCGCCTGCCTTACCCATCAGAGAACTAAGTGAGACCAACGTGCTGCCAGTAAGCCAAATCGCCACCCAATTAACTAAAATAGGCCTCCATGAGTCCCAAAGGATTGTTTTGGAAGACCCAGTTTAACCTCAAGTACCTCCGGAAAACTACACTAGGTAAATATAAACTGGAAATAGAAGTCTGTATCTGAAAATGACAGCAAAAGTCAAATAACTGCACCAACAAAACTAGCAAAGTTGAAGTGAATGTAAACCTGCCAACTAAAAATGTTTTAACAGTTGAAATTCTTCACTAAGTTAATTTCTGACCCACCTGCTGTGACCAGCCACCGAGACAGCTGCGATTTCCACAAAGACACCAACAGCGGCAACAGGTCCGCAGTACTGCCTCACAATACGCAGTATTTCACCATCAAGGAGTGAAAAAGAATAGTATGAATACATCAGAAAGTCCACCATTGCTGTCGCCAACATCAGTCCAACCAGCAAAGAGATAAACTGCAGCACCAGAGATATACAACTGGCAATCTTGGAAGTTGGCACTGCCGTGTCCTACAAACACATAGCAGAATTACAGCTTCAATTAAACGACATTACTAAAGAACTACATTCGCTCCACGTTCTCCTGAAAAACAGATGAGTTGAGTACATTTAAATATTTCCGAAACTATATCAAAAAATCATATTAGTGCTACAGCTCTCAATAGAGATGGACCATTCTACAATTAACATGTCATTATTGCATTACTGACTGACCGAGTTAAGGTTTTACATTCCACCTGACACAAAATAGGTCATTTCAGAGACATTCTTCCTAACCAATCTCTTGGCTACGTAGTGATAAACTAAATCTAACTCAACAAATGCAAACATGCATACGTAACAAAATATACTCTAACAAAATATAAACATAAAAAAACTAAAGATAGATCTGATCGCCTTTTATGACTTCCGGTGCAGAAATGGGACGTGCCAATTCGTAATAAAGAAGATAGGTAAGGAAGTAAATAAGTAAAAATGAAAGTATGGAAACAAACAATTTCCGAAATAAACAAATAAATCAGAGCATATTACGGCCCTGAAGTCCACACAGGGCACATTATTGCATTAACTGTGATACACATAAATGCTCACGTTGACAACTGTCTAGTATGTTCACTACTACTTGGTTGCGTGGCTCAGTGGTAGAACATCGGTCTTCGGCCGGCGTACTGTCTCTGTCCTGCGCTCGACCTGTAGCTGACGGGTGACCACGTATGTGGTTAAACCGTCCGCTATGGGTCAACCAACCAGGCCAACTCAGCCTTTCATCCCTTCGGGGTCGACAGATGAGTAGTAAGCTGCAATTAGATGTCTCTTACGTCAGTTAGAGGTGGCGCCATCTGGTGAACGCATACGAAGGAAAGGCAGGCATGGTGTATTTGCAGGTAAAACTGTGTGATCCATGCGTCAGCGCTTTGAGATATACATAGTATATAAAAGGCGCTATATAAATACGCTTCCTTTCCTTCCTTTCCTTTCCTTTACACAGGACAGAGCCGAGAACTCAACAAACAAGGCAGGCCACATACTGGGAGATCAGTTGCTGATAATCGTGAGACATCGGCGTTGATTGTTGACTGTGACTGGAGAAGTCCTGCTCCATGCATCTTGGCACGTATCAGTGCATCTTGCCGCATCAGTTCTCGACGTACGACCATATCACACGTGTGACATAACCGATACACTTGCTCCAAGTGATGTTTGTAGGCTTCTACTTCGATGTCAAAGTTCGCCTAAAAGTTAATAGTCCAAAACACCTCAAATGATGCGAGCATATATTATAGTCTACATAAATTTTAACCAGTAATAGACTAATTTTTAAAGTGTTCAATTCAAAAGTCTCCAGTACAGTTTTAGAAGGAACAACATCAGACCATGAGTGAGGTCAAGTTTTGCTAAGACTTTTGTCTAAGACAAAAGTCGTAGACTAAAGTCTTAGACCGATGATTTCAACTTGCACGTTTAAGTTGATTAAATTTACGTGATTTTAACACAGAAATAGTTTAAGTATCTCCTAATATTAAAAATTAAATATTTTGCTATGCTGCCAGATTTGTAGTGACTCAGTGATGCTCACAAAAATAAACAATGACGGTGTCGGACGCTAAAAAGCAGACCTCATGGAGATTAAAAGGGTGCCAAAGTTTATTTTAATCCTGTCAGTCAAATTTGTATAAGGTGTTGTAAGAATACTGAGCCTACTGTCAGTCACGTTTTATAGGAGACCAGGGTTCATATCAGCTTAACTTCCTATCCGTCTGCATGTTTTAATATAAGTAAAACAGTTAGTATCGGTAAAAATTATTAATGTTGCATTTGCCACAGGGACACACAAAACTAAGTTGGCCTATAACAGATATTTCATGCGCCTTAAAATAGTTAAAGTAAAAATTAAACAAAAATCACATAAATTCAACAGCTAGAATAGTAGTAATAACTAAGACCAAACAAGTACATACTTAAGCCCTAAGGCTTAAGTCCTTTGATATGCAGTTAGCACTGGGAATTCCCAGCTGACGACCTATGAGTTCAACTTAACTTTAATCTTAGACTAAACTTTAGCTAAGACTTTAGTCTAAGACCATCCTTTAAGTCCAAACTTTGGACAACTTTTAAGTTTGGTCTTAGACCAAATCGACGACGTAAGGTCAAGTTCGGTCTTAAGTTTAGACTTAGGCCAAACATCAGTCTGAGCCTTTAGTCTAAGCCTTTAGGCTTAGACCGAACTTGACCTCACTCAATGCAAATACATGATAAGGCCAAAGAATGTGTAAACAGTGCTCACAGCTAACAATAATTTATATATTTATACACATACTAGTGCTCCACCCTCACACTCGGTCACACCTTACTTCTCGCGCCACCTACGGTGCTCTATCCATTACAGTTGCTGGCAGCCAGTTCTGAATTGCCCGATGGAGCTCGCCTGCCACCCATTTACAGCGCGTATAGAGACAGCATGCATAGAGTAAGCGCGCGGGCTCAAGCTGCACTTGCTAATCCCCCTATGACCATTTGTAGGGTACAAACAATAGTAGTATGCTACATGCCAAATTTCGTGCGATCCGTTGAAAATGGTGGCCGTGCAGACACATATTCAGTGTTATCTATATGAGATACTAGCAGTGCACTCTCCCACCTACGGAGCTTGGTTACTCCTTGTGCCTGCAGCGCTCAAGCGCACTGCTCAGCCCATTGTGCCTGCTGCCCGCTAGTTGCAAATTTGCTGACGGAGCTCGCCAGTCATTTGCAGCGATGTATGGAGTATGGACGGTGCGCGGAGCATGGGCCTGTGGACTCGAGGGGTGCTCGTTACATGGCCCATGGAGGATATATATATATATGCCACATCCAAACTTGGTCCACATCTGCTCAAACTGTGGTTGTGCATAAAGAACAAAGAAACTCAACAAAAATCAAAACTATACATAGCAAACAGCTCATTAAACCTCGTTCTGTGGAACAAAGTTAGCCAGCTGTTTGACTTTCAGCAGCTGATTCTGGTTGCAGACGGAGCACAAATCATGAACACGTCTGTTGTCGTCTTGTCGTTGCAACGTGTTCCGCAGCTGAGATCTGGGAGAACCATTGACACAATGATCAGCAACCGTATCAATGTCGTCCTCACAAAACATCGCTGGAATAACTTTATTGTAATCACCATCCTACAATCATATACCCACACTGTTCCCTTCAAATAGGAGGCTGTGCAGTGTAAGCAGCCATACACTACAAAATGCACAGACATTGAATTAATGATAACAACACTGAACAAGCATTAATAAATTAGCCCCATACGGGACTGACGATCGACTCCTACTTACTGCCAACTTCAAAGTCATTTGATGCAAAAACTAGAACAAAAATAAAAAATCCGGCCCTGATAAGCTTTAGGTATTATTCCGTAATTTAAGAATCTGTAGTCATTTGCCAGCCCCCATTATAAATAAGGGAGGACATAGCTTCTGAATATGGCCTAATTTCGGACTTTCAAGAGCTCGTGACCTTGACCTTGTATCAGGTCATACTTCAATGCAAACTGTCATGCATCACTCATCGACCTCTACCTACACACCAAATTTCATTGAAAGCGAAGAAACTTTTTTGTGGACGGATGGATGGCTCCTAATTACTGCCAACTTCAAAGTCACGTGACGCAAAAACTAGGACAAAAATCAAGTATCCGACCCCAATAAGCTTTAGGTATTGTGTCCTAATTTAAGAATCCGTGGTCATTTGCCAGCCCCCATTATAAATGGGGGGAGATATAGCCTCTGAAAATGGCCTAATTTCGGACTTTCAAGAGCTAGTGACCTTGACCTTGGATCGGGTCATACTGCATACCATCATGCATCACTCATCGACCTCTACCTACAAACCAAATTTCATTAACATCAAAGAAACTTTTTGTGGCCGGACGGACATACACAATTTAGACCCACTGTATTAGGTCGACTCGGAGGAGTCGACCTAACAAGTTATATATATACAGTAACACATACCGGTCTGAATCCATTGTACTGACCACAAAATCTGCAATCCCAAGAATTGCTACTGCTGTATGGTGCAGATGAATTCTGATTGCAAAACCAACAATTGACTGTAACCGGTATTTTTGACCTAAACACATGAGAACAACAAAACATATTATTCTAGAACAAGTATTACGTGTTACTAAATATACAGAGTTTGAAGATAGATTAGTACTGATAGTAAACCATTACCGATCCACTGCAGACCAAATCAGACCAATCTGATTTTGTAGTTCGGGGCCGATTTAACGGTAATCAGTGCTGGCGGTGGCATGTCTCCTTTAGTGGTCCACTTGATATGCTCAGCATATGTTTGTCCAGTGTATATGGGCCAGCATCGGTTATTGAAATACTGGCATACAGACTATCGCCTGCGCATGTTTGTCAACTCTGAAAGAACTATGATCTGATCTGTGCTTTAAGAATCTTTAAAAATATATGAAAAATTCAGTGATAGGTGCAGTTCAGCACACTGCACCTATCAAAAATTCTTTCGTGCAGTTCGCTGAAGTGCACGCCAGCACAAGTTATAGGTGCAGTTCGCGGCAGATTTATTAACTCATTCACCAGATGACGACACATTACGCAACCAAACTACTACCACTAAGCAGTCAAACTAAACTGACCCTAACCGTAACACTAACCCTAACCGACACAGTAACCATAACCCAAACCCTAAACCTAACCCTACTAAACAGTAATATTTATGTGCAGTTTGTTGATACCCATAAAAAGGTTTTCCAGATTTATAAAAGGTATTTTCTGCGGAGGTGCGTAGCAGGGTAGTTGAAGTGTCGGTTTCCAGGGACGGACCTATCGGTAACAATAACCAACAATAACTTGTATGTATGTATGTGTGCATGTATGTAATTATGGATCTGAAAAACTGATAACATAACATAACATATTCGTTTAATATCATAGTTGACAGAACGCAACTAATACATGTAAAATAAGAAAAAGTCTGAAACAACTAAGTATATGGTGTAAGTATAAAAATTTATAAACCAAATGCAAAATGAGATAAAAAGATAAAATATGTAAGTTAGACTAATAACAATATTTAAACAGTAGAATGTTGGTTTTTACCTCATTCATTCACTGATATTGTTTTAATTGAAAAAATTGTAAGAACGCAACTTAAAATCAGAAATAAAGCATAAAACAAGCATGATAAGTGAAAGTCGTTGCAGCTACGACGGAACAGTAAAGCAGGTACTGAGTGTTAATAGGTGTCTTTAAAGGCTAGCCTAGGTATGAAGTTACGGTGGTCCATGGCATAACAGAGGGAAAGATTGTGTGGTCGCGGCCGGAGATTGTAGTGATGATCACATTGGCAGGGAGAAGTTGGTGCAGCACATGCTGCTCGGAGTTCAACATTACAATACTACAACACTAAAATAAATTTACCTCAACACTCTATACACTGCCAGTATTACAGCACTAACAAATGTTACTATTAAAGGCACTAAAATTAACTCCATTTGCAAGCAGTAACAAATTACACCTGCTACTTCAAACAGTACCCTTTTATCGCTCAATCCGGCATAAACTATTTAACATCTTCTGATCTTGGGCACCAAAATGATCAGTGTAAAATTCGAAACAGGAGAGCCGCGTTCAACAATTACCGGATAAATATTGGTACCGTATGCACTATGCAGTGCACACTTTGTGGTGTTGTTAGCGGCCATTTATTCATAGGCCTACCGAGATACGTGGCCGCTGTGTGCCACCATACCACCCCCATTTCGAGCACAAAGATTTCGACCAATATCGGCTCATAGTGCCTCAACTGTGATAGCTAGCGAAAAAAGTTCAATTAGCACTTAGGAAGTCGACCATGCGCTTTCCAACGAGCCATAGATGAACCGTGTACGTTACCCCTAAGTCCCCCAAAGGGTGGTACAAAAACGAGATATCGCTGTTTGTGCCAGTAAAATTCAACTTCTCTCGAAAAGTGTGCTACAAAGTTTCTTTGTGTGAAAACTTCCAAGGGCAAAGTTGTAGCTACATCATTCCCCTATCCAATTACGGTCCATATATCGATTGCGGGCGACGTACCCATCTACCTGAAATTGGCGCCGAAAATGATGCACCCCTTCAGAAAACTACGGAAGACCGTACATGACATCCAACTTTTTTTAGTAAGTCGCGATCGCGACTTCACTTTTGGTCCCGTTCGTGAGCTGTGGCCTAATAGAACGAATCGAAATGACAATTAGCATGGAAGTTGACCCTGCCCTGTCTCGTGTTTGAGCGCCGGTCCCCACGTAAAGGGAGCTAAGTGATGGGGTAAGTCGATCTGCCGTGGCTGTCTTAAACGGCACGTGATCATATACTTTGGCCGACCGATTAGGTCGAGCTGTTGTCATGAGCTTGTCTGTCGTCTGACTGACTCGCCAATGCAGTCTGACAAAACGGCTGAACGAACCGACATAGAACCTTGCGTGTGGGTTGGTCTCGGCAAATAGGCTACGTAGGCCTACTATCATATTACGCGGGAGCCTTCCCCTCCCCGGAAAGGGGAGGGAAGGGTAGGTCCT
>Ga0209363_1000274_pt1 | contig 18655 bp, 12 predicted proteins | sample WorMetexBAHAMAS3_FD_187385 | JGI IMG/M metagenome (GOLD analysis project Ga0209363, IMG submission 187385) | Marine gutless worms symbiont microbial communities from Max Planck institute for Marine Microbiology, Germany - Inanidrilus exumae... | ecosystem: Host-associated > Annelida > Digestive... | reverse complement strand
TGGATATAATAAGAACTGTGTATTATATCCACAGCCCTTGACGTGCCAAAAAGAATTTTTGCTGTTTTATATGTGTCAGTTATGGGCCTTACACGTTGTTACAAAACGACAGTTTTTTACATTTATAGTCTATAAGAACTCATACAAGAGATACTGATGAATTTTCAATGGTCACTCCAAACAGTTCTTTTGTTCTTTTATTATATATTTGTAATCTTAACTGTGTCTGTGGACATTTTTGTCTGAAATAAACATGATGGATGGATGGATTGATTGATGGATTTATAACGGCGCTAAACACACATGTGTAAGAGTAGTTTGCGATTTTAGACCGATATCTCACCATATATCGTATACGATGTAAGATAGGGACATAGGCCTCGTTGAGTTACTGTAAAAGGCTAATAGGTATAACCGTATAAAACCGCAACATTGCAAATGACCTTGAGTGAGTATAGGACATTTGCCCTCAGAGATTCTCCTCCAACAATCCCCCTGGATGTTTTCCCAAGCCCTCGGACATTTCTCTTTTGCGCAACATTTTTTCTGTTTCTTTCTGTTTCTTTTTTCTTTTTCTGTCCATTATGCCGTCCGATTGCTGTGAATACCAACATACTGTACTTCAACAAATTCAAATGTCCTAGTTCTACACTTTTGTCAAATTGTAGTTGCTATTTTTTTTACTTATTCTGCCGTTAAAATCGAAATGTTGAAGTAACGTCGCCCGCTCTAGCTTTAATTTTAATTTCGAGCTGACTGATCGGCGAGCGCACACAGCGAACTCCATTGCAGTTGACCGCAACGCAACGCAACGCAACGCGGTATGTTGCGGTCAATACGACGCAACCCGCCGTGCGCCGTGCGGTGCCGCCAAACAACGCGACACATCTGGTGTAAGCGATCCTTTAGAGCACATAGAGATAGACGAACTCACTTACAGCATACATTTCCGATGCTCAATTAGTTACTTTTCACTATTGCAAAGCTTTAAAACAAATCGCCAGTCTCCTATTCGTCGTTAATTGCGCGGAGTGCAAAATGAGCGGATTACATCAAAGACGCCGTTCATGTTTATTACCTAGAACTGCACCACTTTACGTGCATGACAGCTCACAAACGGCGCACAACAAATACTAAAAGAGCGTTCTTCGTGGCGCGTTCGCCGTCGACGTTGTTCGGCGTAGACCTACGCTGTCGAAGACGTACGCACGTCGCAGACGGCGTACATACGTCGTCGACGACGTGCATACGTAAAAATTAATTGTAAGTTAACATTTGCAAAATTAATAGTAAGTATTTGCTCATCAGTCAACAATGAATCTAGAGGCCGAAGTGTTGGCCTGATTTCGGTCTCGGGGGTTTGGCCGCGTTCAACATCTCTGATTACTGCGTCTGCGGATGAAGTAGAATCCTTTACGAAGAGAAGTCACGTGTACGGTTTCTTTCGTGTCACAGAACGCTAGTGAACTGACGGATGAGAAAAATCCACAAGTAAAGCTGCTATCACTGGACGGACATGTGTGCGCCATGTAATGACTAGGGTTGCTACGAGTATTCGAGTATTCGCAAGTAATCGACTCCAAAAACTAGTCCAGTATTTTTTAACATCGAGTATTCGATATTTTCTATTTTACGTCGTAATTCGTCGCAAATTTTCATTTTTTTGCAGAAGTTCTGCAAAGTACATTAGCGAATAATATATACTGAACATATACTGTTGCAATTTATCGAAATTTGGGCTTCGCAATTTACAACATGCTACATACTGATCACATATATTGATTTTCTGTATCTATGTGTGGGCTTTCTTGAGGCGTCAGTTCTTTATGATAACCCAGGACGACTGCAGTAGACTTTCTGCATCTTGTGTTAAAGAACTTCGGAATTAATGAGTACTCGAGTATTCGTTAAAGTACCCCTGACGAGTATCGACTCCAAAAATACTCGTTAGCGGCAGCCCTAGCAATGACGTCGCCGAACCAGATGAAACACGACATAATGGAATGGAATAATAAATGAAATGAAGGTCATTTGTTGTGAGCGAGACGCAAAGGCACGTGTGTGAACGCCATGAAAGTATAAAGTCCCGCAGTCAACCCGCAACGAACCTTTTGATCACGACTAAATTCAACGTCCTAGGCCTACACTGTCATTCTCCCATAGGACTACAACGAAGTAAGCATAGAATTTAACTGTTAGGCTCCATCACAGAGGAAGATATTGCTCACCCAACACGCTAAACGATAGCACAAAATGTCGTATATAAATAGCCTAAATAAATAATTTTTTTCGGATGCAGTATATTATTCTGGCTATGCGAAGGTATGAGCTGTTTGGGTGCCTTCAGTTTTTGCCGCGCGACGCAAATGCAACGCGTGAGCCCGCGGTATTAGCTGTTGCCTGGTGTCTGTCCGTCCGTCCATCCGTAACATGATGGTACTGTGTCGAAACGGCTCAACGGATCGAGCTCTTTGTAGGCAACTTGGCACGGAGGCTAATCTCGGCGTATCGTATTTGGGGTGTCAGGCGATTCGGGTAACTCGGAAACTAAGAGTATCGCCCTCTGGAAATGTCAAGTGATTGACAGCTGTAGGCCTAGGGAAATGTCAAGGAATTGACTAAAGGTCAGAAAAAACGTCTTGGGAAATGTCAGAAAAAAATCTTGACAGGGAAAACTATTTATTGCTAACGTCATGTTTGAGGCTACACCAGTGTTTGGTCGACTGCTGTAGACCTTTTACGGCTATTTGAGTGTCAATTTTGCCACTTATTAAATCATAGTGAACATGCTTGTAGATTTAGAGTATCTACTGATATTTATACTACCACTGTGAGTCAAAAAACCCGGAACCCAGTAACTCTGTGGCACAACGTCATAAACACTGCTTTAATAGTAATTTTTTGTACAAGTAATGCACATGTTTAGTCAGTTCTTGACGTAATATTGAAGTGCATATAGCAGACTACCAGTAGACATAATGTTACTATCGGCACACTTACGCTATCTATTATGCGTCATTCGTAAACGCTGTGTTGACGAAGATAATGAAACATTTAGGTTGTTTGAAACAATGCATCTAAGTAGCACACAGTAGGCTACAGCCAGTCACAGCAAGTGTTCAAGGTGTTCTCCTTTAGCCTTCACACAAAAGTCTTCTTTACAGGCCGATGGCGTTGTCAACAATCGTCTGTTCAAAGTCAGCCCACACCGTCACCACCAGTCGTCTGCTATCGTTGCCATGGAAACTCAGATAGTTCTCAACAGCAATAAACTTGTTACTTTTCAACTGCAGATGAACTGATGAGTGAATTGCAACTGTCTCTGTCGAAAATTACCGACATCTGCCCTTGAAGCCTTGCCCGAATGTCGGAGGGGTCTGGAGTTTTTTTGACTCACAGTGAGTCAAATATATACCAATTTTAAAAAAAGATGTAGGGTACAGATAATAATATTTGCATGTCGCGAGTAATGCAACATGCATGGAATGCCGCTTAGACTCACGGACATGTCATGGAATTTTACAGTGCTTAGAGACTGGTCACTGTAAGGAATTTGGCCACATGCTGGTTTTATAGTTGTAATTATGTCACGTAGCAGTACTCAGAGCGGTAGCACGACCAGGTGACACGTTTCGTTAACTACGTGACATCTGTCACGTAGTTAACATGTTAGACGAGGCTTTTAACAAACACAGTCAAACGGCGGTGAAAACAGCACAGTAACATCGCCGAACGTGGCGAAAGTAACAACAACAACAACACATGTTCATGATTGATAATGATGCCAATTCTTACGACGTCTCGGCAACGATACCCGTAATTAACGTTCTACAGCGTCAGCATCTCGAAACACCCATCGGTATTGTTCGCCTCTAGCGATGCGTTTTGCCAGTCAACAAAAGTACATAATTTGTCTTCATGTTGCTACCTGACAAGTGTCATCTTTTCTACCTACGTTTGCCGCGAATCAAAGATGTAAAACTTTGTTATATCTACAAAATAGTCGTGCAGTTGAACGAATTATGAACAACAAATAACGCTCGTAAGGTCGCTGACTACAGCTTCTGTTGCTATCCTCAGTCGACAAGTAAGTCGGTCCTCCTTATACTTTCGGGTCGAAATGTACGCTGGCCGCGTCGCATGCTGCTCCATGGTGCGTATGGAAGGCGCGCTCTATTTAGTTTCGAAAAAGATGGGACAGACAGATAGACAGATGGACGGACAGACGCAAGACCGTTACATTACTTTCCGTTGGACGCGGCCAGCGCAATAACACAGCATATATAACCAGAACCATTATGCTGCAGTAATAATGCTGGCATAAAGAAGAGACGTAGAGATCACAGTGCTTCACTGTTGCAAAGACGACCAGCTGAGCCTATGCAGAATGGCAAAATCGGGGGTATCCGAACTCCGAAACCCCGAATCCACTGTCACAAAATTTGGCGTGGGTGATTATTCGGCGATATCATCCCGCGTGCCAAAATTCAAAGCGATCGCCCCAGTGCATGGGGGCGTTCCGTCAAATAAGTGAAATGTTACTCTCGCGTGGTTTTTAGTTGTTTTGTTAGCCCAATTTTTGCTCAAGTCCCGAGACTAAACCGCCGAACCGATTTTACGCTGTTTGATTCATAGGATGTCAATCCCAGGTTAAAACATTGTTAGAAGGATAAAACTGCAAAAAGTGTCTTGTTCACCCAATTTTACGCCAAAACACACCTTGGGGTGTGAATAGACACTTCCAAACCTAACTTTCATGACATTGAAACTCGCACATCTTCAATACTAGTATTATACTGCATTGCCGATTCCAACCAAATTTTGTATAACGAAACACCACCGACTACTCTTTGCGGATGGTCCCAATTAAGCAGACGTAAAACAAAGCTAAGACGGCGGACGGCTGCTATTTTGAAAATTAAAAAATCGCCATTTCTATGCACATGTTCAAGCTATCGCAACGAAATTTGGCACGATGACGCTCAGGCCCACGCACGCTGAACCGCAACGCCACATGAAAATATGAAGTCTTCAAATCCAAGATGGCGGACGGCCACAATTTAGTATTTTTTACATTTAAAAATCGCTATATCTCCGTAACGGTTAGAGATATCGATCGCAACGAAATTTTGCAGGATGATGCGCAGCCACTCTGAAACCCAGTGGTACTTGAGAATTTGAACTTTTCATATACAAGATGGCGGACGGCCATTATTTAAAAAATTAAAATCGCCATATCTCCGCAGCGGTTCAAGATATCGCAACAAAATTTGGCACGATGATGTTCAGGTCCATTCTGAACCCCATCGGCAGATGATATTATTTTAAATTTATTTAAAACCAAGAAGGCCGAGGGCTGTGATTTTGAAAATGAAAAAAAAATCTACGCAACGGTCGAGATATTTGCAACGAATTTGACTGAGACATGCAAACGTCATTATGAATAAATGCAGTATGTGAGAAAACTACTTTGTGTAAAATCCAACATGGCGTACGGCCGAATTCAAAAAAACGTTGTCATTGCACACAGTGGAATTTTGAACAACGGACAGTGAAAAATTACGAATATTGCCCACATGACCCGTTTCAAAATTTAAAAATCTTGAACAGGTAAACGTGGATAATAGAAATAAAACAGAAAATATAAATGGTAAAAACTGGATGGTTCACAAGAGCGACAAAGTCATAGCTCTAAAACGGCAAATATCACTTTGGTAGGACGATAAGCACTCCCTTACCAGCGAAGTCATGTGGAAAAACATAACTCACTGTAAATGGACTGTAGCATCATAGCGTAGAATAAATGGCAATTTTAGCAAACCGCTGCTTCTTTTTAAAATACTCTTTCTGTTAGTTATATTTTCTTTAATTTTATTTAATATTTATCTTGTGCATAACTAAGCTGAGCTACTCGGTTTTTAGTCTTATTTTTCCTTATTTTTCGTTCTGGGCCGTGCGCTAGATTAAGCTGGCCATGCCGTCAGCTTTTGAGCGCACGTTAATCTACCGTATCGTATCGTATCGTAACTATTACTTGTAGAGCTCAGATCCATCAATTACCAAATGACATTGCTGGGTAGGGCTGATTAACGTTCTAAGTGGAGTCTTACAAGTGACATTTGCAGTTTTACACCAATAACTCTGTCGCCCTTACACTCGGTTGTAAACTGGCCGGTTTATATATTATTTTCAGACATAATATCATCCAAGGTCGTCGACTACAATATTTTCAATTAGGCCTAGCAATAAGCTACGTAAATTACTGCACGTCTGCATGTTCGATATGTTTTACTCAATGTCTATCTGTCTGACAGTCTAATATATGACATATTATAATTGGACTTTAGGCTAAGCTGATGGAGAAGTAAACTAATGTCAAAACTGCCAATTAAGGTCAATGGTAAAATGGCCGTGCGTCATCAAAAGGATGATCAAGTGAAAGCAGATACATTTAACGCACAGATGGCCTAATGACGTTGTTTTATCGTCTACAAAAGGTTAAGATCACTCGAGATCAAATCAGACAAATTGACGATAATGAGTTAGCTTTCTGGGCGTCATCGTGTCGAAACGAAAAGAAGGTGGCGCGTGCAGAGCTCACGCAAACAACGACTCTATAAATTATGACTAGAGACTCTCGAACGAGCGTCGGCACATCGTCGACTGGCGTGACGTCACCGCGATACCGGAGGGTGACGTCATTAAGAACTGAAACGAGATCGGCGACAGGTGCGAGCATGATTGACAGCGTGTATGTACATGACGGCGCGTTCACTCCAACTACAAAACAAGATGATGTCACAATCACGCGTTTAATGTAGACAACACATTAGCTTGATGTTCTTATCGCCATATCTGTAGATTTACGCCGATAGTAAAAGCAGCAAAAAAAGAACAAAATAGAAACAAAAACTATATGACGTGTTAACAGTGTCATCGGTTTGAGCAAAATAACTTCAAGGACATATCGGTTTTGGAAAATACTGAAACATATCTGCACAACGGACTACAAAAGAAGAAGAAATCCCCATAGACGAGGTCCGTTGCTATATATGACAGTTTACTAATGTAAACTATGCGTGAATGTGTTTTGCGTGATGAATGTGATGCGTGGATTTACAGGTTATGAATTTTGTTGCGTTTCTTTAATTTGTTTTATTTTATCTATCGTTTGGTGATGAATAAAGTTGCTCATTCCATTCTGCGGTGCTTTGAGTTAGCAACCAGCGCCTTTGACCAACTAGATCAGTATGCCAACAGTTCTGGTAACAGGACAACTCTTACGCAGAACTCGCTGTTTCTTCCATAGCGGTGGACGAAACCGTCACCTACCCACAGAGGGATGGCCAGGCTGAGTTTACCTGGGTGGCTCGTTACATACGTAGGTGGTTTGCCCGTCAGAAGACAGTCACTCATCCATGTATTAACCGGGGCGTCATAGATTAACTTCGTTGATCGAGATCACTGCGCTATTTTCGCTACTAACAAGCCGAACAACCACCATAAATATCACAAAGTAACATAAAAGTCACTGGAAAAATGCAAGTTAAAAAGGACGATGAAAGAAACGGGAAAACGACGCAGCTGAAACTGTCATGCACGCGAAACTATGCGGTGGAGGAGAAAACCCAAGCAATTGACGACTGTGACTCAAAATATGCCTAACTTCGCCAAATGCTGGCCGAATTTCGAAATACTTTCAGCAGTAAATTTGTAACAAAATCGTTATTACGTCCTCAATGTATTTTCCGCTACAACTTAAACGTGTCGCCGCACTACCTTGTGAAATATCTGGCACTTTGTTACAGAGGCCCGCGGGTTTTTTTGCTCCACCGCGTGCAACTGCACACAAGCATGCAGACAAATTACTCGAAACAAATTCGTCAAACACGTTACATTCTTTCGAAATTTTGCACCACTAACTAGCCTGTACCAACAACTAATTTGCACAATTCAGCGAAATGGGTTATTTTGTTACATTCATGCACAGTTAAACTTATATGATTTAGAATCTGCTGCAATTACAATTTCTCCCTATAATGTTTTGAAGTTGTTCGTTTGCCAACAAGAAAGGAATCCTATTATACGAATCCTGTAAAACGCCGCGGGATAAAAGAAGTCGAAAGTATAATTAGACAGTCGACGGCGATTTAGCGCATCCTCCTTGTGGATTTTTCAATAATAGCATCCTCGCGCTATTGCGTGAATAAAAGGCATTTTAAATTCTAATGCCTTTTTGCCTCCTAACAATACCAGGATTCTTAACGATGCTGTCGACTCGTGAAGTAGTCCGCTTCGCTGCAGGCAGGGTGCGAACATTACATCTACACTGTGGGGCATTAAAAACACACCAAAATGTATTTCGCCGTAACTTTAGTAAATTTCGACGGATTTTGAACATATTTGGCAGACTGCTTCCTAATTAATTTTTTTCATAAGGCAGTGCAAACAAATGTCACCTGTACCGAGTACCAGCTTCGTACTATCTGCTGAAACTTGAAAGTCAGTAAAGTCACTAATACAACTGTAACGTAGGCTATATTTGTTTTCTTCAGGCATTTCAGATGAAAGTCCTCGTGGATTATTCTACCCACTGTTCTACGACTCGCTCCAGTTTCTCTTTCGATCCGACGAGTTGTTCGGTGAGTTTGCGGGGCATTCTCCTGGCTGAGTACAAGATCTTGTACGGTATTAATGTCGCAAGCCAGGCAGCGGATGACCACGTTCAGTGCATACTCCCGAGAACATTAATACCGTACAAGATCTTGTACTCAGCCAGGAGAATGCCGAGCAAACTCACCGAACAACTCATCAGATCGAAAGAAGCAGCAGATGTTGCCAGATATTCGGCGTATGTCAGTGCACGTCTTCATATTCCAGCAGGACAGCGCACATGCACACCGTGCACGGGACAACATCGAGCTGCTACGACATAAAACCCCAGACTTCATTGGACCAGATGTCTGGCCAGCGAATTCACCAGGCCTCAATCCAGTTGACTATAGGATCCGGGGCTGATACAAGAACGCGTCTATCAGACAGCAATTCGGGACACAGATGATCTGAAGCAGTGCCTTACCTGTGTCTGGGCTGAGCTGGAGCAAAGCGTCGTTGATAAAAGCCATTGAACAGTGGCGGCCAAGGCTGAGAGCTTGCATTCGCGCAAAGGGACAACACTTTGAACAGCTGCTAAATTGAATATTGCATTTTCTTGTCTAACATTAAGATTCCACATTTTTTGTTCAGTGACAACTGCTCGTTGCATTTAGGAATATAGCCTACGTTACAGTTGTATTAGTGACTTTCAACTTTCAGCAGATAGTGCGAAGCTGGTACTCGGTTCAGGTGACATTTGTTTGCATTGCTTTACGAACAGTTTATTTAAGAAGCAATCTGCCAAATTTGTTCAAAATCCGTCGAGTTTTACGAAATTTAGGGCGAAACACATTTTGGTGTGTTTTTATACCCCACAGTGTATGTGATATTATTAGACCGCAGCGCATGTACTCAGTGCATAAGATGCGGCCTATTGCTACAGACGATGTACCGTGGTCGTGTGTGTCTGTCTGTTGGTCACGTTCGTGAGCCCCGCAAAAACGGCTAAACCGATCGAGATGCGGTTTGGTGGGCTGACTCAGGTGGACCCAAGGAACCATGTATTAGATGGGGTCGAAATCCCCCAAGGGAAAGGGAATTTTTTTGGGTTGTCCGGCCCACTGAATAGTATTGGAAATCAGTGATAAGGGGCTTTTCGCAATCAATGAATCAATAATGGCTATAGCTGGACTGCGGTAGACGGCTGCAATGCTATCGGTGTCACATTGCATTGTCTCCCCGTGAAAAATCCGGCCCTGCGATGAGGCCTTTCGTCAACATTCTCTGACCACTTATTTTAGTCGTAAATTGTCTTATCTTTAGACGTACTCGCAAGGCATGCAGTGTTGTTAATGAGCGGCAGAGTTAGTACGACGCTAAAATACACGGCGACAAAACGAAGCTGTTGACGAGCGAGAGATTTTCCAACGGAGTGACGTCATACCTCGACCGGTGGCAACTTCCAGCCGCATCCTGGCAACGGTAAGCCGTCCGGCCCAACCGGACACGGAGCGTCAAGTCCGGGAATGCCCTGCAGTTAGAAATGTCCTCCTCTAACAACTTATGACGTCCCGTTACTGATAAACCCAACTGCTTTAAAGCCCGACCACTAAATGGCTCGTTTAACAACTCAGAGGCGTTAAATACTCGCAAACCTGTCGTATGTAACTGTATGCGTTACTGTATTATGAAACAGCTTAAACAATGAAAATAAATGAACTAGATGGATGTATTTTGTGGAATGCCCACAATGCAGTATTCAGCTCGAAGCTCTCGGCTATCTGTGCAAAAGCTATTTACTTCCTCCATTCGACGAGGCCTAGTGTCACGTGACTCAATAGTCGATGGTGATTGGTTGCCTGCGACTGAGTGATGTCAGCGTTATCTGCCGTGTTGTCAACCCGCATGCGACGTGTCCGAAAAATTTGGGAGTATGTTCCGTGTACGGACTGTACTGGCCACAGATGACTTTGAATTGATTCAAACGGTAGAAAGGAAAACTAGAAATCTTGTAGAGGGTTATTTTGGTAGTGAATTTCCGGCGATATATAATCATTGAGGAGTTACGGCCGCCTGAAGTCGCAAGACGTTAAAAATGTTTGATACATTTTTGCGTTTTTTTTGGAAAAAAAATTCGCCTGACTCTGCAGCTGTCGCTACTGCGCGGATCGCCAACAAAATCTGCCAGGGCCAGCCCCCGACAATTTACTCAGAGTGCTCCAGATTTCATCCAAATCGGTTTACTCTCAGCGGAGTTGTAGCCGAACGCGTGAACACCGCCAAAACGCGCCATAAATTGAATCCAATATTCGGCTGAAGCCTAGCTTCGAGCCGAATAATAACTAATTATATTACCATTACACGGGTTTTTCAAGCATGTTTTTAACGTCTGTTAATTGGTGCTACTTAACTTTAGAAATACTGACGATATTCGAATTTGCACGCGGCACGGCATGTTCAAAGAAAACTCAGAAATAGTAAAATAAATGAGAATGCAAAGTAGTATAGAACTCATCACACGAGTCTTTAATATACACACTGTCAGCTGCAAATGCTCAAGATTAACAGTGCACCCGAATTCAACATTCATAACAATACGCCGCATCGGTTACGAGATTTGATTAGCTAACTGCGGCACTGCACATTTAATAAATAACGCAATTTTGCACAGTTTCGCATTAAGGCAGATCGACCAGTCTGATCGTCTATTAACGAATTTGTCTGTGATAATCAGAAGTCATAGTGTTATGGCTACTGATCTCACAGGTTGACGCATATAGACGGTAAATTTCAAACAGATCAACATGTCCTCCAGAAGCAATTACCAGTCATAGTAAGATGACTAATAATTGTACTGGTCGAACCGATCTATACAATTTACCTGTTCGCCCTTTTCACCCTTGATTCCTTTCTTTCCTCTCCGGCCTCTCCGACCCTATAGCAAACACGAGTGATTACAACTTTACACTAGAAAGCCCTTCCTCGAGGTCGCGCCGACCACCTTAGCAACATTTTAGCCGACCGCTGTAACGGAAGTGGAGTGTTGAACTTAGAAAATTTATTTACAGTTTCCAATTCAGGTCTGCTTTACAGCCATGGTCGTCCATTCTAGCAACTGCTGCAGTCTTCGTTTTCATCCCGTGACTGTGAACTTTGACATATGACCTTGACCTTTCAGCTTGACCTAGATAGTTAAGACGAGCCAGCAAACCAGACATCTAGGTCAAAAGTCACTTAGTTCAAACGTTATTGTTCGGACACGTAAACAGACACACAGACACACACATAAACCAAACCCATCGCTCTATCAGAACCACTTTTGAACACACATACAGCACTGGCAATGTACATTCAGGCTTGTCAGTATAAGCATGAAATGCAGCGACAGATTACGAATTCAAATAAATACGCATTTAATACTTTCCACCCTGCACGTACTGAACGTCCACTAGGACTTCTTTACGTAAATTCCTATCGGTTTTCCCTGCCGGATTTTTACGCTAGCCGCGTCAATAGGGGAAAGCGTAATGTAAAGGTCTGGCGTCTGTCCGTCCGTCTGTTTGTCTCGTCAGCATACTCACAGTGACTCACCAGGGGAGGCACGCGACGCGGCCAGCGTGCATTTTGGCCTGACAATAAGGAGGACAGACATACTTGTTAATCTGGTGAATAAAACATTTTCAAAATCACTTTTATGTAATCAAGCACCGAGTTTACCTTGCTTATCGTTGCGATTTCTGGTGAAGGGAGGCCAGTGTAACATTAAAATCGACATTTTAGTGAAATTATACCGTATTATGTCGGTGCGACCTTACTGTTCCTATTGCCAACATCTCTATTTTGTATTTTTCGTTTTGACTTGTATGTTTTCGTTTAGTCGAAACGGCTGTTAAAGTTACACACAACGATCATTTTACCGTTTCTCCGGGTTCGCCTTTCTGACCATTAGGACCCTGAAAACGCACACACATAGGTTGACAACATGTTACTATTACATTATTTAGAGTCAACGTTCAGAAAATACGCTGCATCGGTTACGAGATTTGCCTAGCTAATTGTGGCACTACACATATAATAAATAACGCAATTTTGTATACTTTCGCATTACATCATAATATGCCTGTCATTTGCCTGCATTCATAGTAGTGATAGTACACAGTAGACGATCTAGGCCTAACCTATTATTTAAAAACAAAGCAAAATTGAAAAAAATTAACGTGTATAGCACGCAAGGTGCATACAAACCATTGGTCCAGGAATTCCCTGAAAACAAAACAGAAAAGTTAGTCAGTACCGTAAACAGAATAAAAACACTCAGCCTGCTTCATTTGTACAAGAACAAAAGATATCCAGTATATCAAGGCGATATTAATCGTATTTATATAAAAAGTTTTCTAGACAGCCTTCGGCAACCTGGGTCGCTGATGGTTAAGCCCTATATAAAACGTGGAATAATTATATCGAAGAAAGTGATAACACAATCGTCACATGATTAACAGCAGTCGGGGCCTATAGTAATTTGTAATCTCGAGACCAAGATCTCAGGTCTCGAGAGCATTCGCATCCAGTCCAGTTTCTATCGTTCTAAACGCATTGGTCTTGATCTTGAAACCGGGTGACAAGGTCTTGTTTCTGTCTTGGTCTCAAGGCAAAGGTCGTGGCTCAAGATCAAGAACAAGAACTAGAGCGAATTCAGTGGCAAAGTTACCGAAAATATATTGCTAGATCCAAAATCAGACTATGCAATGCTTGACATTGTGTAGTGTTCAGTTCATCTCTGCAAAGCTGCCTGCAGCGTGGACACTACAGTGGTTGGTGTAATAAATCTGAGTCTATGACTGTGAGTTAATGAGTGTAGTCAGCAGCAAACAGAGATAGATGCTGGTATGCATTGCTGATGTATCAGCCTCTCAAGCTTGTCGGTCATGAAAATATTCCATTGTTATGCGGTTCAAAGCTAGGCTCGTCTAAACACTTCACACTTTGCTAATATATTTTCTATTGTACTGTTGTATTGTTCTGCCATTACGGTGAATAAAGATGAATATAAATCATTACTTCGTAATAAGAACGCCACAAATAGCCAACAATAAATATATAACTACAGTAGCGATAATGTCACGTGCACAGAAACAAGCCTAGTCTGAAACAGAAATAGTCTGATCAATCGCGATCCACAAATCGTCGTTACCGGAATTTTGCTATGAGATATGACGGTCACGGCTGCACGCCTGCAGCCGTGATCGCCAAAAATATAGACTTTTACTGGTTACAGAAACAAAAGTTCGGAAAATCGGAAAAACGAAAAGAATCGTTCACAGAATAAAAATTGACAAAAATCGTGATATTTTCCTTAGAGATAAAAATCGTTTCAGTGGTAAGGAACAACTATGCTGGGCAAATGTAAAACAGAAACTACAGAAAGTACACCCGCATGCAACCCGAAACATCAGTAATCATTTATAATTGTTTATATTTACACGATGAAAAATGTGCTTAAAATACCCAAACGGTATTATCGTAGTAGCAACTGTAAACAAATCGATTGCATTACCATAGGACCTTGATCGCCAATTTCACCAACGTCGCCTTTTTCTCCTTTATGGCCAAGAGGACCCGTTGGACCCTATACATACATACTCAAAATTAAAACAACTAGAAAACATAGGCAGTCGTATTGACATGCAGATCCACACCGGCAGCAGTAGCACACAACCGTAGCAGCACGCGTCACTAACAACCGTGCGATTGTGACGGTTTTCGTAACCGTGTGACCTTGATCTTTTACCTTTTGACCTGTGGGTCAATGCTTGCCCAGCGAATACTATAGAGTATATATGTACCAAGTTTGGTGTCGATAGCTCATGCCGTTTTTAGAGCGCAGACAGACAAACAGACGCGACTGAACGCCTTACCCCACGCTGGTGGCTATACAACGTCACAATCATTCAAACAAGGCAACAGACTTCGCAAGACGGTTGTGTTTAAACAAATTAAAATAACATTAATTAATAACATCAGTTATTCATCTAGGTCTCAGTTAACTTTTACTACTGAAACAACAACAGCAACGGCAAAAATAACAATAACAGTAATAACAAATAACTGCAAACATAATGAACAATTTCAAACACAAGTTTCTTTGCTGAAAGTTAATGAATAGAACTCATTGTAACTTATGTAACTCTTACTACGAGTTCCAGAACTACACCTTTGCCTTAATTAAACATGCAAACTTTGATCGAAGGTGCGAACCTGTATTCCAGGTCGGCCTGGTTCGCCAGGCTTCCCTACAAGTCCGGCAAGTCCCTGAACAATCCAGCGAGCCGTGCAGTGCGGTGCAACAGAACACAGTAAACTCAATGTGCAGTATAGTTAGTTAGGCAGTTAGACGTAACACGATGTGCAAGTCACGGTGTTTAATATGTCTACCGTTCTTTCACTTCTGGTAATACGTATCACAAACGAGTCCGCTTACATTATCACTAACAATACAATTATTAACTAGAAATGCGTGACGGAGCCCAGCGTGTAGCCCGCACGGCATAGCAGTGACGCCCCTAGCGAATAACTGAAACAAAACTGAGTACTCTATCGCCCCACTAAACTCCTCAGTACTGATCCCCGCAAAGTCTAACAGTGGCGCCGCCAAGCGGACGTAGCTAAACTGCTGATCGATGAGGGGGTGTACATCGATGTCCTTCTTAAACTACGGAGTTACTAGACCGAAGTTCACCAAATTTTTACACCATGTAGCCAAATCATCAACATTGAACCTTTTGAAATCGGAATGGGCGATATTGCAATCCGTTTCGGAATGCCAAGGCGACGAATAAAGGTGAGTCATTTTTCATGACTATTTTTCGATTTTTCAAGATGGCGGCCGTCCGCCATCTTGGATTTGTAAAAGATCGAAATTTTAATTGCCGGTACGATTCAGAGTGTCAATATGCGTCATCATGTCAAATTTTGTGCCGAAGGGTCGATTAAAACTTAAAAAGTTGATAGGAGATAGGCTAAACAATCTTGTTTACTTACACGCCCTATACATAGCTCAAAACAGTCTTGTCTTAACGCACAACGATTAATGAGTGATATGATAAGCAGGTGCTTGTTATGCTAAGATAATTTTATGTGAAGTGCACGAATTCTTCACGTTATTCATAGTTAACTCCAGTTAACTATGAATAACGTGAAGAGTTCGTGCACTGTGCGTACATGGCAAACATAATTACACGTGTACGTGTTTTCACTGACAAATATTTTTATGCATCAACATTGTTCAGTTATAATGTGAACGAAAACAGATGCAATATGTTAACGTCAAGTCGTTAGACTAGCCAAAGGCACTTAAATGTTAAAAAGCATAAAACACTCGAGGCTATGTTATAAATATGCAATATTACTGTTACATGTGAGATATTCAGGTCATGTGTCACAGTGCAGCATGACGGAGTGGTGCAGCATACAGCGAGTGAAACTTATTACTTGTTACTTGTTTAATACAGTGAATACAGACTTACCGGTAGACCCATTGGTCCCTGATCGCCTCGCACTCCTTTTGGACCCTGAAAATTTATGCAAGAAAGTATTAATACTGCATTTCTTGATAAACGACGACAGTAAAGTGAATTAGAAATAATTGCAATATAAACGTATGCAGCTCACATTTTCTGTTACCGAGTGACACAATTATGAATAGAAAAGCGAAATTCGAAGCCAAATTCACGAGCTGTAACACTCTGCTATATTATTTTGTTAACAGTTGTTCATGCCAATTATAGTTACAATTAGCTTATTACTGGCCCGCCTATGCATAGTGTACGGGGCCAGACTATTAATGGTCGCTGGCGTCCGTCGGCGTCGTGTCTGTAACGCTCCACGGCGCAATGTAACTCACCAGGGGGCAGCACGCGGCGGGCCAGTAGTGTTAAATCTCGTCAGGGTGACACCTTGTTTAATTAGTTAAGTTATTTTTCTTTTTCTTTCTCTGTTATTGGTTGTTTTTGTATCCGATGTCGGTATTGGTACTGGTGGAAATGAAGCAATGCCGCCATTTCCTTCAGCAGACCAGTGATGGACAAAGACAGGATAAAGCTAGGTCACTGACTCAGGTCAATTCTTTGAGTTTTCTTTATTGCTTTGATACCGTTGGTTGAGTGACAGAAATTGCATCCGGATCATGAAACACGTGCCACTTATTCTCAAGGGTACTCTTCTCGGGCAATTGAGAAAAATAACTAAGGGGAAGCGAACCGGCTGACCCAGGTTCATCGTGAAAACGCCGATAAAATGGAAGACAAAATGGCGGAGACACATCTGAAATAATTACATTATTTATATGTTAACTCTTTCATACTCACCACTTCACCTTTTGCACCTTCAAATCCACGCTCACCCTACAGCAAAATAAACATATTAGCTCGAAAGTACAGAAACTAAAATTATTTTCATTACCATCGATAATTCGTGATTAGTGTACGGTTCAGATATCTGAACCTTCATTTCTTGAAAAACTACCAGTTGGCTAAAATAGAATCAGAAACCAATGCAGGCTTATACATGCAGCCGACGAGTGCAGTTAAAAATTTGTACTACAGCTGACAGGTAAAGCTTTAAAATACTTTAAAGCTTTGGAAGTACGTGAAAGACAGGCGCGCGTCGTCGTCATCGTTGTCGTCGTAATCACCAAGCATTTATAGTGCGCCGATTACAAACAAGACGTAAGAATTACACAATACACTCGGTACTAAACAACTGAAAAATAGCTAAAAAAGATAAAACTCATATCGACAGAAAACAAAAAAGGAAATAACAACATCTGCTAAATGTCAAAAGCTAACTCAATCAAACCTTCATTCCTGATTCACCTTGAATACCCATCGGTCCCTAAAAACAAAAGTAGTGGTAGATAAAATCGCTATAATCATAACAAATTTAGAACAAACCAACAAATACAACAACAAATGCTTTTAGCATATACGAAGTGGTCTGATAGTAATCATGCATGTACCTGATACTAAATAAATTACTCTGATTTTATAGTGTGTTTAAAGCACCATTGCACGCACCTATCTCGATCTCACACAGCTGTACTTTATGCAACTGTTTGTATTTGATGTGATCGATGGCATTAAACTAAAATAATGATCACAGAATTTAGGATATACTACACAGCAAACAAAACACGCCTTGAAATGTATATATATAAACAAAATGTATAAAAATGTATACAAAATGTAAAATGTATATATAAACAAATTAAATCAAATTTCAATATTTCAATTTCAATATTAAACTTACCATAGGTCCAGGAGGACCGGGAGGACCAGGTAACTGCAACAACAAATCAGTAAGTAAGTAAAAAAACTGTATACATCGGTCTGACCAGTGACACATAAAATGCTAAATACCACAGATATTAGAACTAACAATATTTACAACTAGATGGCTGTATTGTGTGAAATGCCCACAATACTGTATTCGGCTCAAAGCGGACCGCTATTTGTGCTCAAGCTGTTTACTTCCTGCATTCTACGATGTCTAGTGTCACGTTCCTGCGACCGAGTGATGTCAGCGTTATCTGTCGTGTTACTTATTTTCAGTTTCCAATTCAGGTCTGCTTACAGTTACATAGATCAGCTAGGCCACACAGTGCCGTACTTGATTTACTCAATATCGGACACCGGACGTTGCCAAAAATTTGGGTAGGTTTCTTTCACGGAGCGTACAGCTCAAGGGAATGATTTTGAATTGATTTTCACGGTAAAAATAGAGACTAGACATCGCGTAAAGGGATCATTTGGTAGTGAATTTTGGACGATCTGTAATCATTGCGTAGTTATTGGCGGCCGGAAGTCGCAAGACGTTAGAATGTTGTAGAAAATATTAGCATTTTTTGGAAAAACGATCTCTTACGGTAAAATTTTCAAAATTCTGTTCTGAAACTTTTCATCACGACACCAATAAACGTTGTTGTGTTCAAATTTCGTAAAATTTGGCCGACGGAAAATCTGTGAAATCGTGCGTTATTTACCTGACAAAAAAAACAAAATTACGC